>ERZ779851.570-NODE-570-length-36647-cov-15.734013_pt1 | contig 36647 bp, 27 predicted proteins | sample MGYA00511094_ERZ779851 | MGnify/ENA primary metagenome ERZ779851 (study PRJEB29588, sample SAMEA2155512) | human gut metagenome | biome: human gut; feature: human-associated habitat; material: faeces | place: Denmark | collected 2008/2010 ...
AGGGATTGACACATATGCGAAGCATGTGTGTCGGCGTCGCCGAGACGGGAGTCAATACTTTCCTCTTTTTGTCCTTTTCGTTCTTTTCGGACAAGCGAAAAGAACACTAACAGAAAAGTTTCTTTATGTCTCTTTGCGGGAGACCAATGGTCTCCCCTACTATCCAAAGCCCGAATTTCACCAACAGACAAAATAAAAATCAAATCCCTACCCGCTTTTTCTTCGCGTGAGCAGGCACGAAGAAAAAGCTATCAAAAAGAAGTGCCATGTAAGCTTTCGCGCTCTGCGGAGTGCGACAAAGGCTCCGCGCCTTTGAACCCGCAAGCCTCCCCAAAGGCTTGACCTAAACTTTAATTGGGTGGGCGAAAACTTTAATATCACTCCTGCGCATTCAGCTTCACGAGCGCGTATATATCGGCGGGCACCGTGCCGCTTGCCTTACTATTGGTGAGCATCAGCTCCGCCGCATAGAGGCTCTCTCCCGAAAGAAGCAATGCCGTACAGCCCTTTTCTCCGGAATACACGGACGAAATCAGCTCTTCATAAAAGCGCACCGTCGTTTTGTAATATATCTTCCCGAAATTTTCAAATTCCGCATCGGCATTTTTCGTGAGTACAAACGGCACACCGTGCTTTGCCACATGGCGCATAAAATCGCGGAATTTATATGCCGCCTCGGGATTTTCCGCGGCAGGATATATCTCATAGCCCTGCACCTTCAGCTTGGAAAGAGCAAAGACAAGGTCAGGTCCGTATTCAAGCCCGTCCGCCTTGATAAAAATGACAGGGCGCACGCTGTATTTTCTTGCCATGGCAAAATAACTGTCCAGCACCGACACGCCTGAGGCACAGCCCTTTATTGCAGTGCTGTCGGCAACAATGGCGAAATTCAGCGTCTTCGGCGCACTGTCCCCCACGGCAAAAAGACAGGTACACAGCATTGCCGAAAGCAATAATGCCGAAAGTATTCTTTTTATCGGCTTTTTCTCCGCCATGCGTTCCCTCTCCTTTCTTTTTCGCGGCTACCGTCTGCGGCTTCTTTGCAAGTTTCACTCCGCCGCCTGCGCCTTTGCCGCCTCTGCCTTATAGTATGCGACGGTCAGGTCTACCACGAGCCCATAGCTTTTTGTCCCCGCAGGCTGACCGTGATCCTCAATATATGTGTTGTTTATTTTTTCCGTTGTTTCGGCAACCTTATTTTCGCGATATTTCTCAAAAAACGTGCTGTATGCCGCGTATTCCGAGCGAATCTCCTGCGGCACCATCGCCCAGAGCTGCGCATGAAGAGTCTTGTCCGCGGAAGCGAGGCTGTTCAGCACCGAGAGCAGAACATCGACATATCCGCTGTAGCGCAGATATGGGTCATCGCTGTTGATGCAGACGAGAAAAGCCGCGAAATTTGCCTCATCCTCGCGGGCTATGCCGCGCTGATGCGCCATTTCATGAGCCGCCGAGGTGGCGACGATATAATCGGGATAATTTGTATTTACATTCGCCTCTCCCGTGAAAAAGCAGTAAACGCCCGAGAGATGCGTATATGTCATTTTCTCGCTGAGCATTATGGGTTTTGTATTTGTACAGAGCTTATGCAGAAACGGATATTTCCCGCAGGTGGTCTTATATGCGGCATTGAGCTTTTTATTCATTTCAAAATATGTGTACGGCATATAGGAGCCGCCGTTATGCGCAAAATCGATATTTTCCAGCTCTTTTTTCGCGCCGATAACAAGCTTTCTGCCTGTCTCGTAAAGCTCCTCGGCGGAAACCTCTTTTTTATCCAGCTCCATTTTTTTATCTATCGTCGTGCCGTAATATCCCGTGCCGTAACCGAAAATAAAAACGGCATATATAAGCGCGGCGCAGGAAACAAAACCCACGGCAAAGCGTATCGCCTGAGCCGACGATTTTCTCGCGGCGCGCACGATGAGAAATATAATCAATGCCACGAGGAGCGGCGAAGCTATGATGAGAAATTCCGCGAGGGAAAACGGGATGATGCTCGTCGGCACGGCGAGCATCGCACGGATGGCAACGCCCGAGGTATCGTTTATGAAATCGGAAAGCGCCACGCTCTTTTTTGCGATAAGTTCAATGGCAAAAGCCACTGCACCGAGCGCAAAAAATACAAGCGACCATATCGGAACATAACGGAAAAATCCGCTTCGCGTTTTCTTTTCCATAGTGAAAAGCACCGTCCTTTTTTGTGTATACTTTCTTAATTTACATCATATCATAAAATCATGAATTTTTCAATAGTTTTTAATTTGATATATGATATTAGAATGTAAATTTATACAGACATTTATACCGTGCCTTCAAAAAAAGAAGGAAACCGCCCGAAATGCAGCCTTGCATTTTTCGTGGAAGTTCCCTTTTTATTCATTTTCCCGCAAGCTCGAGCGTGCGTCTGTATGAAGCCTGCGCCGCCTCAAGCACAATGCGCGAAAGCTCATTTTGCTCAAAGCTGTGAACACCTTCTATCGTTGTTCCGCCGGGACTGCAAACTTTTATCTTCAGTTCCTCGGGTGCCTCCTTTGAGGAAAGCGCCAATCCCGCCGCGCCGAGCATGGTCTGCTCGGCATAGAGCCGCGCCTTTTCGCCGTCAAGCCCGAGTGCCTTGCCCGCCTCCTCAAATGCGCTGATAAACATAAACATGAATGCCGGTCCGCAACCGGATATGACGCTCGCCGCGTCTATCTTTTCCTCGGAAATCATATCGCAGATGCCCGCATATTCCATTGCCTCGGCAAATTCGGCAAGCTCCTCCTTGGTAACAAGTGAATTTGCCGTGCAGAGAATCATGCCTTCGCCTATCGCGACGGGTGTATTCGGCATGATGCGGATGACGGGGATATTCCCGCCGAAAAGCGCGGAAATTCTTTCCGTAGAGAGCCCTGCCGCCATGGTGACAAGAATAAATCTGTCCCCGCGCGCGGCAAGCACAGGCGAAATATCCTCGGCGAGTGCCGCCATACCCTGCGGCTTCACTCCGAGAAAAATATATCTGCATTTGCCTGCCGCATCGGCGTTCGTACCGTAATCGCAACCCAGCTCCTCTGCCAGAATCCGAGCCTTTTCCTCCGTTCTGTTTGCGAGGAGCATTTCCTCCGGCTCTGTCTTTTCCGCGATGGCGCGGGCGAGCGCGCCGCCCATATTTCCTGTACCGATGAAACCAAATTTATATTTCATTTCAGTCTCCTTTTTGAATTCAGCGGATATTTCCGTCGCCTCTGATTATATACTTATATGAGGTCAGCTCGCGAAGCCCCATAGGACCTCTCGCGTGGAGCTTCTGCGTGGAAATTCCCATCTCACAGCCAAGCCCGAACTCGCCGCCGTCGGTAAAGCGCGTGGACGCATTGATATATACCGCCGCGCTGTCGACAAGGGAGGCAAAGGTTTCCTGCGCCGCCTTGTCCTCGGCTACTATTGCCTCGCTGTGCGCCGTGGAATGGCACGCTATATGCTCCGCCGCGGCGCGCACATCGTCGACAATGCCGACAGCCATGATATAATCGAGAAATTCCGTATCAAAATCGCGCTCGCCGGCAGGCGTGCCGTCAATTATTGCGGCGGCGCGGGAATCAAGCCGCAACTCCACGGGCACAAGTCCCGCTTCCCTGCGCTTATCGACAAGCACCTTTTTCAGCTCCGGCAGAAACTGCGCCGCTATATCCCTATGCACAAGGCAGACCTCCGCCGCATTGCATACGGAGGGGCGGCTCGTCTTTGCATTTTCGATTATCTTCAGCGCCTTATCGAAATCGGCGCTTTTATCAACATAAATATGGCATATGCCTGTCCCTGTTTCTATGCAGGGGACTATCGCCTTCTCCACGCAGGCGCGGATAAGTCCTGCACCGCCGCGCGGGATAAGCAGATCGACATAGCCGCGCGCGAGCATCAGCTCCTCGGCACTTCCTCTGCCCGTATCGTCGATGATATTCACAAAATCCATCGGGAGAGCGCAAACGGCAAGTCCGCGGCGCATAGCCGAGGCTATGGCATGGGATGAAGCATACGCTTCCTTGCCACCGCGCAGAATGCAGACATTGCCGCTCTTGAGGCAGAGCGCCGCGGCATCGGAGGTGACATTCGGGCGGCTCTCATAGATTATCGCGATGACGCCGAGCGGAACGGAAACCTTGTCTATTTCAAGTCCGTTCGGACGCACTGTATGTGAGAGAAGCACGCCTACAGGGTCTTCCAGCTCGGCGACGGCGCGTATACCCTCCGCCATTGCGGCGATTCGCGCTTCGTTCAGCGACAGTCTGTCGAGCATCACACGGGAAAAACGTCCCTCTGCCTCCGCCTTTTCCATATCGGAGGCGTTTGCCGCAAGAATAGCGTCTTTATCTTCCGTCAGCGCGTCCGCCATGGCAAGGAGTGCCTTATTCTTCTCCTCTGCGGAAAGCGCGGCAAGCGCCGCCTTTGCCGCATTGGCATTTTTCAGTATTTCAGCCGTTGTCATAAATTTATTTCCTCTTTCCCAAAAAACGCGTGCCGAGTGCCTTGCCGTCCGCTATATTGTAGAGTGCGGCAGGGTTTGCGCCGTTTGCGATTATCATATCTATGCCCGCACCCGTCGCTATCTCGGCGGCGTGGAGCTTGGTTTTCATGCCGCCCGTGCCCAGCTCGGAGCCTTTGCCGTCGCCCAGAGCCATGACCTCGGGAGTCAGCTCCTCTATGACGGGGATAAGCTTCGCATCGGGATTTTTTCTCGGGTCGCTCGTATAGAGCCCGTCGATATCCGAAAGCAGAACGAGCAGGTCGGCATCGACATTTGCCGCCACTATCGCGCCGAGCGTATCGTTATCGCCTATCACAATTTCGTCTGTGGCAACGGTGTCGTTCTCGTTTATGACGGGTAGCGCATCCAGCTCAAGCAGGCGGAACATGGTATTTTTGAAGTTTTCGCGGCGCGTCTCGTTCTCCACGTCCTCTTTTGTCAGCAGTATCTGCGCCACCGTGTGATTGTATTCGCCGAAAAGCTTGTCATAGATATACATCAGCTCGCACTGACCGACGGCTGCCGCCGCCTGCTTTGTGGGAATGTCTGTCGGGCGTTTTTTCAGTCCCAGCTTGCCGACTCCCATGCCGATGGCACCCGAAGAAATGAGTATGACCTCGTTTCCCGCGTTTTTCAGGTCGCTCATTGCGCGGCAAAGCTCCTCTACGCGGCGTATATTCAGCAAACCCGTGCTGTAGGCAAGCGTCGATGTTCCTACTTTTATTACTATTCTCATATATTTTCCTTTCTCCTGTATTTTTTCAGACTCTGAGCGTTTTCGCAAGAAAAGCGTCCAGTGCCTTTTCGCATTTTTCTCTGTTCACAAGGTAGCTCATGCCATGCCCCGCTCCGGAAACGGAAATGAAAGTCCCGTCTCCGCGAAATGCCGCGGCATTTTCCTCTCCCATGCGGTATGGGACAAAATCATCCCCCGTGCCGTGGATGAAAAGAACGGGCAGGCGGCATTTTGCAAGTGCCTCGGTGGTGGAATATTCTCCTGTATCATAATGCGCGAGCGTGCGGAACCACAAATTCATCGCGGGCAGGATAAGCCGCGGCGGCAGATGATAATCCGCGCGTATAACCTCAGAGAGTATCGCTTTCGGTGAGGTGAAGCCGCAGTCGGCGATTATTCCCTTTACCTCCGGCGGAAGGTCATCGCCCGAAGCCATGAGCACGGTGGTCGCGCCCATTGAAAGCCCCTCAAGCACAAGCGGCAGACCCGCGAAAATGCGTGTCGCCTCTGCCGCCCAGAGCAGGCAGTCGCCGCGCTCCTTTATGCCGAAGCCGATATATTTGCCCTCGCTTTTTCCGTGCGAACGCTGGTCGACAAGGAGCAGGCTTATTCCTTTTTCGAGATATTTTCTTATTACCGCACCGAAATCAAAATATCCGTAGTCCGAGCGATAGCCGTGAAAGAGCAGAACAGCCGCCCGCTCGTTTTCGGCTCGGAAAACCTTGGCATGAAGCCGCAAGCCGTCGAATGATGTGATATATACATCCTCATACGGAAGCAAACGCACATAGGCTATTGCCGCGCTCAGCTCCTCACGATAGCCGTCAAACTGCTTGGCGGCAAGAAATTTGTCGATATTCTCTTCCCTGCCTCTTCGCGCCGCTTTGCGAAAGCAGAAATAAGCTGTCGCCATATATATCGCCGCGAGCAGAAAAAGCACGCCAAGTGCTGTGAAAAGATATCTCATTCTTCCTCCGAGAGCTTCTTTATATAGCAACGGCGGCGCTTATGACAGCGCGACTCGAAATTCTTTTCCCACATGGAATGAATCTGATAGTTATCCTCGAGCATAGGTCCTGTCTCGGCATATTTTACGCCATATTTCTTCGCTCCGCGGAACATATGCGTGATAAGATTTGCATTCACAGCCTTGCCCATATATTCGGGTGCCGTGCCGATGAGCATCATTTCAAGCACATCGAATTTCTTCTGCGTGAAATAATGAAGCATAGGTATCCAGCCGAAGGGAAAAAGCCTTCCCTTCGCTTTTTGCACAGCCTCAAGCATACTCGGCATTATAACACCGAAGCATATCGGCTTATCGTTTTTATCCACGACAACAAGCAGAAAATCGGGCTTGACCATGGAGATAAACTGATTTTTATATAGCTGCACCTGCTTCTCCGTAAGAGGTATAACGCCATAGAGGTGCTTGTATGCATCAAAAAGCAGGTCGAATATCCCTGCGACATAAGGTATGACCTCTTTTGTCTTTTTCATTTCGACTACGCGAAGCCCATCGCGGCGGAGCGAATATTCGGCTATGCGCTCTATTCTCGGGTCAAGCTCATCAGGCACCTTTACCTCGCGCTCCACCCAGTCTACGCGCTTACCGTAGCCGAGTGCATCGAGATGGTCGGCATAATATTTATGATTATATGTGGTGATGAAAAGTCCCCTCTCATCGAAGCCGTCGACAAGAAGTCCCTGATGGTCAAGGTCGCAAAAGCCCATCGGACCCTGAATATTATCCATGCCGAGTTCCCTTGCCCAGTTTTCCACCTCGGCGAGCAGTGCGCGCGAAACTTCGATATCGTCTATGACATCATATCTGGAAAAGCGCAGGCATTTCTGCCCCCAGACTTCATTGAAGCGCTTATTGAGTATCGCCGCAATTCTGCCTGCCGGCTCGCCGTTTTTATATGCCATAAAATATCGCGCCTCGCAATATTCAAAGGCAGGGTTTTTATCACGTCTCAGATTTTCCTCTTCATCGAGCATGAGATTCGGACAGTAACTGCTGTTGCCCTTATAGAGTCTGTCCGGAAAGCGGATGAAGCGGCGCAGATCGCCTCTTGTTTCCACCTCTTTGATAATAATGGTGTCGTTTCCCGATCTTATCTCGCGGATTTTTTTCATTTTCTCCCCCTGCAGTAAAAATTTTCCCCGATTATATTTATATAATTATACTACCTTTTTTCCGATTTATCAATAAAAATAAGGAAAAAATAAGGATAATATTTCAAAAAACGGCACAAAATAAAAAATGTGCCGCTTTTTGCGCACAAATGTATTGACAAATGGGATTTTTGTGGTATAATATTTAGGCACGAAAAAGAATATGATCCATTAGCTCAGAAGGTAGAGCACATGACTTTTAATCATGGTGTCCGGAGTTCGACTCTCCGATGGATCACCATCCCGCAAGCACTTCGAAAGAAGTGCTTTTTTCTTTTTCCCGCAGTGTTGACTTTACAAAACCAATAAATTGTGATATAATATTTTTAAAACAATACAGAAACGAGGACAGAGTTTGAATAAGCTCATTAAGGTCGGAAATTATAATAAAAAATTCAATGATTTATTAGGAATAAACATAACACAAGAAGAAATTTTTCGTTCAAATGGTTTATCCACCCATCTAATCAAAAGCAATCACGAAAACTGTTTGAAATATATAGCTTGCATTTCAGATATAATCGAAAATCCGGACTATGTGGGCGTAAATCCAAACGAGAGCTGTCAATCTATAGAGTTGGTAAAAAAATACGAAAACAATGTTCTGCTTGGAATGAAAGTTGATTCATCCAACAACTTTCTCTATGTTTCTACATTATTTAACTTACAAGAATCAAAATTACAGCGGCGTATACACAGCGGTCGATTAGTAAAATACGAAAAATAATTATTTTTTTGTTTGAAAGTATTGACAAGTCACATAGCATATAGTATAATATATACGGAAAAGGAATATACTTATTCTGTAAGTACTGCGAGGTCGGAAAAGGTTCCCGACACACTTCGAAAGAAGTACCTGAGATGATGGATACACCGCCCATCCGCTTGTACCTACCAAAAGCCTCGTTTGGAGGCTTTTTTCTTTTTCCCGCGGTGTTGACTTTTCCGCGAAGCAATGTATACTTTATCTAAGAAAAAATGAGATGCGGAGGAAATCCCGATGAAAAAATTCTTATCACTCGTCATCGCGCTGGTGTTGCTTTTCTGTTCCGCCGCGCTTGTCTCCTGCAGCGATAAAATCGATATACAGGGCGGCACGACGGCAAAGTCGTCGGTGTCGGCAGAGCCGACCTTGGAGACAACCATGACAGGAACAGCAGAAGAGACCGCCAATACTGCGACAACCGAAGCCACATCCGAAACGGTCGCGGCAGATATAGGCAAAGCCACTTCATCCGAGACTGCCTCGCCCGAGACTACTGCATCAGAAAGTGCAGGCACCGTTGAATCCCGCGAGCCGACAGGCATTTCGCTCGACTATCTGACAACGCCGATAAAAATAAATGCCAAAGCGACCGTCCGCATAAAAGGAAAGCCGGATACGGAATATAAAATCTCCGTTTTTTATTCCTCTGCGGCAAGCACCGCAAAGGGACTGGAAGCCAAAATCTCCGATGGCGGCGGCATGGTATCATGGACATGGAAAGTCGGCGCGCGCACAAAAGAGGGCGACTTCAAAATCGTGATAAGCGGCGGCGGGGAGACATTCACAACATATTTCCGCGTGACACACTGACCACATCAAAAAAGCCGAGGCAATGTAATGTGCCCCCTGTCTACTTGACAGGGGGCACATTGCCGAAGTGCGACTGAAAAATCTTAGTTTTTTTCGTGCCGGTCTTGATCAGCAACTACAACTGCTGCGATGCCCAAAAATGTAGGATACAGAGAAACATAGTAAAGAACATTGTCTAAAATGTCATTCACGAAAACAAAGTGCAAAATCATTCTTGGAATATGAATAAACAATAAGACGGCAAAAATTTTCAGCAAAGCTTTAGCAAAATCCGACCAAGGGATTTTTTTTGTTAAATAATATTTTAACCAATAAAATACAGTTATTAGTTGAATTATCGGGATGAATTTTAAAATTTTTTGTTTTTTTAATGTCATATTACTCATTCCTTTCGTGAATATTACTGGTTGCTCGATTGTTTACCATGAAACGCTCAGCGATGCGCCAAACGCATATGCTCCTTTAGCTTTAAAGCCTTTTTTACCAATGTCTATGCCAGCGCCAATAGCTCCTACTTCAGCTCTTCTTTTATTTCAGTTTTTCTTTTGCCGCGGCGGCAAAGTATGTATCTCCGCCGTTTTTTGCCGCGAAATCAAAGTATTCGCGGGCTTTTTCTGTCTCGCCCAGCTTTTCATAGGCTACGGCGAGCGAATACTTTATTTTCACATCGCGCAGGGGCGATTCCTGTGACTTATCCTTTATCGGAACGGTCAGCTCATGCTCGAAATATTCTGTTGCGCCATCTTCTCCGCGTGCGAGCGCCAGATAATGCTTGCCCATATCCAGCTCGCGCATATATGCGAGCCGCAGAGAGGAGCCGAATGTTCCGAGGAGCAGTGCCTTTTCCTGCTCGGCGAGAGCTTTTTCCGCACCGTCGAGGTCGCCTCTCTGAAGGCAAAGTTCTGTTTTTGCGCTGTTCCAGAGCGAGCGGAACGCCGACTTTGACGCAGGCAGGAAGGTGAGGTCATATTTATCGAGATATTTCTGCGCTTCATCGGGCTTTCCGAGTGCCAGACAGCACGAGCAGATATAATAAGCGATAAGAATGGCATTATAGCTGTAATCCTTGCATTTCGCATAAAGCGCGCTGTATTTCGCAAGGCTCTCGTTTATCCGGCAATGCCTGAAAAGCACGCGTATTTTGCCGAATTTTGTATTTGCTATCGCGGTAAAAACCGCGGCGCAGACAAAAATCCAGACAAAAACCAAAAATATCAGGAGCACGCTTGAAGCGGGGTTTGTTCCGCGGAAAATGACACATAGCGCAATAAGCCCCGCAATAACCGTTATCATATATGCGGCAAAAACGCCCTTATACAGCTTCAGCATAAATTATCTCTCCGTAAGGTCGGTTTCGACGACTGTTTTTGTCGCGAGATTTATTTTCACCGTCTTGAATTCATATGCGCCGAGGGTAAATTCCTTTTCAAAGCCTATCGCGGGAAGCGTCAGCACTGTTTTGCGGGCTTCCGCCGTCGGATTGAAGAGGCGGATAACGGAATCGTCGCTCTTCTCTGCCTTTTTGAATACGGCAAGCGTAATAACATCATCGGAAAGCCTTGCAAATGCGGGGATAGTATCTTCTTTTTCCTTTTCGCAGCCTATCGGGAAGAACGAGAGAGCCATCGGCTTCTCGGCGAGAGCCATCGCTTCGCGCTCTGCCTTTGCATAGCGCTCCGCCTTTTCGCCGGCGCAGATAACGAATGTATAATCATGCTCGCCCTGATCTATGAAAGGCGAAAATCTGTCCTGCTCCATGATATACGGCTTGCGCACGGAGAAATCGCTCTTGCCCGCGGAATAGCCGGGACTGCGGAGCATTGTGATGCGGTATTCGCCATCGAGATAATCCGAGCCGTAGGTCGAGGAATTGATAACGGAAAGAGCATTTTCCCCGTTTGAGAGGATATTCCATTTCTGGCTGACCATTTCGTTTCCGTTTGTGAGGAGTTTTTCACTGCCGTATGCCTGCTGACCGATGAATGTATCGTATTTCTCGGTTTTCAGCGAAAGCTTGAGCATCGTCATCTTCTCATTCCAGTAAACCTTGTCATTTATCGTTATAGCCGTGCCGTGCTTGGGCAGGATATATCTGCGGCAGATGAATGAATCGTGATATTTATAGAGTGCTTCGATTATCGTGCGTACGGCACCGTCTTCGATGAGGCGGACGGCACGCGGCGTTTCCCCATTGATGATACCCGAAAAATCGGCTGCTTCCTTTGCATCCATGAGTGCAAATTCGCCCTTTACCTCGCGGAAAGCCTTTTCCTTATGTGCCCATGAGTTTTCATCATCCTTGATCGCAAGGGGCTTGAGCGACTCCGTAAGAAGTCCCGTTATGCCGTTTGCCGTGTAGCTGTCGATAAGACCTGTATTCATATTTATCACAACGCGCATCTCGCCGTTGTCAAAGGTAAATGTATCTCCCTCGGGCTGAGTGAGTGCGGCAGGCGTAGGGATAAGCTCAATCTTTATATCAAAGCGCTTCATCTGACCGGGAGCAAGAGCAGCGTCAAAAACACTGCGGATACGCCAGTCCACATTGAAGTTTGAAGACTCATGCTCGCGCTGAGAAGGAATCTCGACGCCGTTTTCATAAACATGAGGGAGAGCATAGAGCGCGGGGTTTTTATTCTGGTCGGGAAGCTGATATTCCACCTGAACCGTCTCTCTTACCTCAAAAGCATGCGGATTGTAGACGAAAACGGGAATTTCGCCGTCTGCCGCCTTTTTCTTGTCGGAGCAGAGCGCGAGGAACGCACGAATCTTGATATCGCGCAGCTCTTTGAGTCCGTGCCCCGCAACACCGAGCGAATATTCCTCTACGGCGGCAATGGCGGAGCCGGGGAGAATATCATGAAACTCTATGAGCATGAGGTCTTTTGTGGCGACCTTTATCTTCTCTGCGGGATAATCCATCACACCTGCCATGAAGGCATGTGCAGCCATTTTTTCTGTCATATAAAGCTCGTTTTCAAGCTTTCTGTGTATCGTTTTTATACGCATCTGCGTCGTATAACAGCCTGTATAGCGTGGATTCATCAGTCCCGAATATTCAGGCAGGCTCGGCTCCTTTTCGGCAAGCTCCGCAAAATATGCCTCGGGTGTGGAATGAATGAGCCGAAATTCCTTTTCCTTTTCGGCAAGTCCGGCTATCTTTTCATAGTCGATACGGGAGGGACCGCCGCCGTGATTTCCTATACCCCAGAGTACCATACCGACGGATTTGCCGCGGTTCTTTTCCATCCAGCCCTTTATCTTTTCGTCAGCCTCGCCGCGGTGCGATTCATATGAATTATAAGCGCGGTGGCAGGCAATCTTGGAGCCGGAGAAGCCGACCCATTCAAAATCCTCTGCGGGCAGATCTATCATATCGGGTTCGGGACGGCAGAAGATATATGAATCATAGCCTGCCTTTTTCATTATTTCGACAAGCCCGCGCGTATGACCGAAGGCATCAAAATTTATTGCCGTTTTCGGCTCTACGCCGAATTTATCAAGGAAATAATATTTTCCCGCGAGAATCTGGCGCACAAAGCTCTCGCCCGAGGGGAGATTGCAATCGGGCTGGAGATACCAGCCGCCCATGATATGCCATTTGCCCTCGCGTACAAGCTTCTGTATGCGGGAGAAAAGATGCGGGTCGTTTTCCTCTACCCATTCATAAAGCATGGCTTCATTATGGCAGAAAATAAACCCGTCATAATCATCGCAGAAATCTGCGGCAACACGGAAGGTGGAAAGCGTCTCGGCTATGCCCTCCTCTATTTCCCAGAGCCATACGGGGTCGATATGTGCATTACAGATAAGGTGAAGATTATTCATATCGGAATTACCTTTCAAAATATATTTTAACATAGTGATTGTACCATAATCCGCCGCCGCTTTCAAGAGAAAAATGAAATATATATAAATTTTTCCGCGCGGCTATGTACTTTTCATCGGTTTTGTGATAGAATAAAAGCATACCGAGGGAGGTGTGTAAAAATGGCATTACAGCTCAAAGAAAAAACCGATGTTAAAATTTTTATACTTTATCTTCTCATGAATATAGGCAAGCCGATAGATATCATCACACTCAATGACATAATAATGGAAGATGAATTTGTAAATCAGTTTGACTTCATGGACTGTCTGTGTGAACTCATAGACGCAGGTGCTGTCGATAAGATACATTTCGGCAGAAGTGAGCTTTACAATATCACACACGAGGGCATTATCGCCGCACGCACGCTCCAGAGTACACTTTTGCCGCAGATAAGAGAAAAAAGCTTTCGCAGTGCCGTTCAACTGCTCAGCTTCAAACGCAGAGGCAGCAAGCCCTCTTCTTATATAGAGGAAACAGGAGACGGGCGCTATCGCCTCGTCTGCAAAATAGCCGATTCCACCTGCGCATATATGGAAACATCGTTTGTTTTTGAAACACGGCGGCAGGCGGAAAGGCTAAAATATCATTTTGATGAAAATGCGGAGTTTATCTATCGCGGAATGCTCGGACTTTTCTCGGGAGAGGTAAATTATCTCGCACCGGAAATCGACGAATAATAGGGAATAACAGTAAAAGGCAGGGGCTCCCCTGCCTTTTTGTATGCAATTTTACTCAATGTTGTGTTTTTTGCACCGAAATCAGCGCCTCCGCTTTCAATATGGTTTTTGTGCGGCTCCCTGAAAAGGCGGGCGAAAATCCGGACGCCAAAGAGAAAGAGACCACCCGAGGGCGGTCTCTTTCGGTATTCAGTTATTCAGGAATACTATTATTTAGCGAAGGAAGGAACGATTACATAGTATGTATCGTTGATATTCAGGTAAGTGAATGTGAGAGTCGGGTTAGCAACACCGTATGTGTACTTAGCGCTGTCAAGGTAACGCTTGATAGCGGAAGACTCAACAGTAGATGCGCTCCAGAACTGACCGTTCATCTTAGCGAGAGCTGCTTCCTTAGCTTCTTCGAGTGCAACAACTGCTGCATCGTAAGCTTCTTTGTACTTAGCAACTGTAGCTGCGGAGAGAACACCGCCGTCTCTTGCTGCTTCGTAAACCTTCTTAGCGAGAGCTGCTTCGTTGTACTTGGATTCAGTACCGCCAACGATTTCGTTGAATGCTGCTACGCCTACATTTGTGTTGTCTTCAGCAATGAAGAGCTTTGTAGCGTCGAGGTCTGTGTAGATGAACTTAACGTTCCAGCCTGTGATATCAACATTCTTCTCACCGTCAACTGTAGCAAGGATCTTACCGCCTGTTACGCCGGTAACAACCGCTGTACCGAAGAAGGACTTGTCGAGGTTGTTCTCAAACTTAGCGAGGTCATATGTGTAGTTGTATGTTGTTGTGCCAACGAGAACATTGGACTTGGAGACTGTTCTTGTACCGAACATGCTGCCGAGGTTAGCAAGGATCTTACCGTTCTTGTCAACCTTGTAGAATGAACCGGGTGTTACAATGAACTTGAGGTCTTCAGGCTTGAAGTTCTTGTCGGTTGTATCATACTCGTAGTAAACAGGACCGAATTCCGTGCCGTCGAGGGCATATGCGGGTCTGTCTGTCTTAACGATGTAAGATGTGCCTGTTTCATCTGCATTGAGTACTGTTGTAGCGTCGGAACCAACGTATACGATTGTACCTGTCTTTGTAGGTGTTACAGGCTGCTCACCCTTGAACTCACCGATAACTGTGATATTGGTGATAGTCTTAAGGTCAGCGGATACAGCGATCTGTACTCTTGTAGCGAAGAGTGCGCTACCGGAAGCAACGAGGTTCTTGAATGTTGTTGTGCTGCCGACAACTGTACCTGCAGCATTGCTGGGTGTCATAACGATAACATTTGTGGAACCTGCAACCTTGAGCTCTGTCTTAGGATCGCTTGCGAGAGTTACCATGTAGTAGCCGGGGATGAAGCCGGACTCGTTCTTATCCATAGCTCTGATGGACTTGAACATGCTCATGGAAGAAGTATCAGCCTTCGGGTAGTCAGAGAGCTTGTTGTTGTCGAGCTCTACCGATGCATTGACATTTTCTGTGCCGATGTAGTTTACAGTGCCGTCAGCCTTGATGTAGCTGAAGCTTGTAGCGGGTTCAAGCTCTGCGTAGATCACGCCATTGAATGAGTAGTATACCCAGTTCTTTGTTGTGCCTGCGATAGTCTTTGTGCCGCTTGTCTTTGTCATTGTTTCTGCTACGAGAGCGTCGCCCTTAACAACAGCGCCGTTTTCATCGTAAACCATTACGTACTTACCGTCGTTAGCCTTTACAGGGTACGGCTTGTAAGTTGTGGTTGAAGTAACTTCAGCAACTCTTGTGAATACAACTTCGAATGTGTACTTGCCATTGCTGTAGCTCTTTACCTTGTACTCAGGGTTGTAACCGTTTGTATCGGTTGAAACAACTACATAGGAGTACTTAGCTACGAATGCTTCAGTAGCGTCGCCAACAGCAACGTTCTTAGCAGCTGCGATTTCAGCGCCTGTGAGACCTACGGTCTTGTTAAGAACTCTCTCGTAATATGTTGAGAGACCGTCAACTGTCGGGTTAGCAACAACGGAGAATGTGCCGTTTTCTGCATTGTATTCATAGTATGTCTTGCCTTCTACGAAGAGCGAAGATTCGGAAACCTTAGCTACATAGAAAGGATCGGACTTTTTGGAATCGAGCTTGATAACGATGCCGGCATTCGGCCATGCAAGGTCAGAAGCTTCACCGGCGGATACGGATACCTGCCAGTAGTAGTTCTTGTTTCTCCAAGAAGTGCTGAGCCAGTGAGATGTACCGCGGCTTACCCAGTTACCGTTTTCGTCCTTAAGATCAGACCAGTAGAAGATAGTCTGAGTCTTAGCACCTGCTGTGCTGGACTGTGCGGTGTTACCTGTAGAGAGTCTCATTACGCTGTAAGAGCCTGTTTCCTTTGTCATTGTGACATAGTAGAAGTTCTTAGCTGTAACAAGTTCGCCGACTGTGAGGTCGTGAGCAACGCTACCACCGTAGATTGCACGGTATGTAGCTGCATTAGCGATATCCCAGATTGTAGAAGCGGAAGCTCTTACATTATATGTCTTAAGAGTTGTAGCGCCTTCATACTTCTGAACGTTGGAGCTGGATATGATCTTAGCAGCAGCCTCTGCAAGAGTCTTGCCCTTAAGAGCATCCTTAACACCGGGTTCGATCTGAGCGTAGTCGCTGATAGCGCAACCGTAGAGTCTCCAGATGTTTGCATTTCTGGGATTTGCATTGAATTTAGCCTGGAGCTGTGCATCTGTAGCAGTGCCGGAAATCATAGCTGCAATCTCTTCGATTGTTGTAGCTGTGGAGTAGTAAACGTTGTTTACAGACTTGTATGTGCCTGTAACTGCGAGGTTTACCTTGTATGTGTTGTTGTCAGCAGACTTTTCAACATTTACAACGAAGCCTCTGCCGTTATCTGCTGCAGCGGACTTAGCAAGGATAATCTTGCTTTCTGCATCGAGAACATAGTTGATGTACTTGTTGTTTACCCATGCGGATACCATTGCCAGAACGGAAGCGTCATCAGCAACCTTGTAGATACCTGCATCGTTGGGAGCGAGTACGATTATTTCGTAGCTATAGCCCTGATCTGTGATAACCTTTGTATCGGTTGTGAAGCCTTCAACACCTGTGAGTGTCTTGAGAACGATAGGTGCGAATGCATCTTCAGCTTCCTGAGCCAGCTCATAGTACTTGCCGAGGTCTTCCTTAACAGGGGTTGTTACCTCATAGTATGTGTTTGTTTCAGCGTCTGCAAATACATAGTATGTCTTTACGTTGTACTCGTAGTAAGTACCGATATTAGCTACATCGGGTGCCAGAACTGCTGTGTAAGCAGCTGCGTCTGCATCCCATGTGTAGTATGTCTTACCTGCAACAAGCTCTGTATCAGTTGTCTTGCTGTAGTAGAGATCATTTACGTCTTTTGTCTTTACGTATGTGATCTTAGCAAGGATAGCAGCCTTTTCAGCAGCTGTTACAACCTTGTCGCCGTAAACAAATGCTTCACCTGCATTGTAGAGGGTAGCGCTTGTGTACTCAGTTGTGCCTGTAGCATCTGTGTAAACGAACTGCTTACCGTCAGCTGTCTTATAAGCATAACCGAAGTTCTTCTTGTAGAAGTCTGTGATGAAGCTCATCCAAGACTTGGAAGCTACTGTGATATCAGCCTTAGCACCTGCGAGGGTGTAGGAAACCTTCTGAGTTGTGGGAACATAACCGAAGGAAGGCAGATATGCAACTGTGTATTCGATAGTTGTAGCGCCTGTTTCAGCGTCGGTCTTAGCTACAGGGATAGATACCTTGTAGTAGCCGCCTTCAGCCTTAGCGATAACATCCTGGATGTAGCCGCTTGCATAGCTGAGAACATCGATAGCGCCTGTACCGAGGTTAGGTGTAGCGCGGAAGCCCTGGTACCACTGGTTAAGAAGGATACCGGATGCGCCGTGACGGTCGGATACGTTGAAGATAAGCTGAACCTTGTTTGTAGGCTTGCTTGCATTAAGTGTCCATGCGTCTGTATTGAATACGCCGTCGCTGCCGATTGTCTGGTTGATGATAACAGCACCTGCGCTGGGAACACCCTTTGCATAGTGGTTGGGATCACCGTCAGGCTTGCCTTCAGCACCGCCGCCTGCGATATTTTCACAGCCTTCTGCGATGAAGAATGCATCGTAGTTTGTTACAACAGCAACATCATACTTGCCGTCGCCGTCCATATCGGAGAATACAGCCTCAACTTCGCCCTGTGCGGCGTTGATGAGCTGAGCCTTAGCTTCAGCTGCTGTGAGCTGAACGAGGTTGCCTCTTTCGAGCCACTTGCCGAGGTTAGCGGCAGGTGTTTCACCGCGCTTAACCCAAACTACATCGCTGGCACCGATTGTATAGTACTTGTCGTATGTAACGCCGTTTTCAACCTTGGATACGCCGACCTTCTCGTAGCCGTATACCTTGATTTCATCGGAGATACCTGTGTAGTTGGAGCCCTTAGCACGGAGTGTGTAAGTTGTGCCCTGGAATACGAGCTTATTGCCGTTCCAAGAAGTTACGTCCTTCTCAGCATTGTAAGCTGTGGGAAGAGCAGCATTGTTGTTTGCTGTGCCGTAGCTGTTAGCAAGACCGTTGAGGTAGTAATCAAGTACTGTAGTACCAACGAGAACGCGGTATGTATCTACAACATGATTGTCTACGATAGAGAGAGACTTAACGGTGTTGCCGGAAACTGTGAGGTTCAGAACGGAGCCTTCACGAACATAGTCGAAGAGGTAGAATACTTCTTCGTTAGCTACGTCAACATTATCGGGCTTGCCGAGAGCTTTTCTTACGAGCTGCTGGAATGTCTTGCCGGAAAGCTCAACTGTTGTGCCTGTGAAGTTTTCGCCGTCAAAGATCTGAAGCTCAACATTCTTGGATGTGTCGAGAATCTTGGAGTAAGGAGTTACAACCTGGCTGTAAACGTCATAGTTGCGCTCTGTCCAGTACTTCGACCAAGCGGACCATGTGAGGGACTTTGTAACCTGACCGTTAACAGCTTCGCCGTAACCGCCGGAAATCCAACCCTGGAGCTGCTTGTCGCTAAGCGGCTTTCTTGCAAGTGTCTTGACAACAGCCGTAACCTTGATGGAAGGAAGTGTTGCGCCGAGCTTGTAGCCCATGTCGTAACCGTTGTGTCTTACATTTGCGCCGTTTGTAGCAAGTGTGTAGAGCAGGTAAGCTGCCTGACCCTTTGTGAGCTTGTGCTGGGGTACGAATCTACCAACATTAGCAACCCAAGTAGCATCAATTGCCTTGCAACGGAGCTCAGCAACTCTGATGTAGTTGTACTGCCAGTTAGCCTTGTACCACTCTTCGTATGTAGCATACTTTGTGCGGTCTGCACCGTAGTAAGCCTCGAAGAACTCATCATAGCCCATTACACGGGTGATGATAGCGCATGCTTCTGCGAATGAAATGGTGTCGTTGGGGCGGAAATTACCGTCGCCGTCACCCTGAATGAAACCACTCTCTTCTGCATATGCAATAGCTGCATAGTAGTGATCGCCGGGTTTAACATCAGCGAAAGAGGTGGAATCTGCTTTGTCGTCCCAAAGCTTGTCGTCTACGAATGTAGACTCAATCTTTGCGATCCACATAGCGAATGTGTTTCTGTCTATTTCCTTGTCGGCAGAAGAACCGATGGTATCGATGCCTGTGGATTCAATCCAGTTAACGGCTTTGCCATACCACTTCGTTGTGCCGGAGTAAGCAGACAGACTTGCGCATGAACCTACAATGAACATCAGTGTAAGAACAAGTGCAAGAATTCTCTTGAAGTTTTTCATAGTATTCCTCCTGAATATTTTTGGGCAAGTCCGCTGAGAAGAGCAGACCTGTCGACCTATTGTAATATTACAACAAGTAAAAGAAAATTGCAATACTTTTTCTTTTTTTGTAACAAAGCTGTAACATTACTCGTGTTTATATTCGTATGCTTCCATTTTATTCATATATCCCCCGCTTGTCAATGCCTTTGCCGCTTTTGTAATATACCTGTAATCTGCCTGTAACAAAGTTGTAACATTGCCTATATATAATAAAAAGGAAGGTTTTTCGCAAAATAACAGGAAAGCCGGCTTTCTTTTCTTTCCGCCACCGCGCGCACGCAAGCCGTGTGCCGCGCCTCTGTCTCTGTCTTTCTCCGCCCATCATCTTTGCTACGCTCGCTCTGTTTTCCTTGATTTTGTCATGTATGGTGCATTTTGTGAATGGAATCAATACGTTCTGCCGCTTTTCGGCATATTTTTCCGCCACGCCACGCACCACCAGCCATGCGCCTTAGCCCATCGCCCCATCCCGTCAGCGCACAGACCAGACCCACGATGCCCCTCTCGGCGACCTCTACAAGATAAAACCCCAGTGTAGTCAACAGCCAAAATAAAAAAATATAACTCCATTCCGTCAGCGTAAGCACTTTCCCCACGCCCGCCCTGCATTTATAGCGGGCGTGCAGACAATGCGTGCACGAATCTGCTCGGCTTTTTCGTGCGCTATGTTCGCACGCGTGGTATTATGAGATTGCGGGAAGCGCAAAACCACCGACTTTTGCTCTGCCCTTTATTGCACGCACTTGCCACGCACTACTTCCTGCGACTAACTCGTGCACGCGGGGTGAGTTTTCAAAGAGAGGGGAAAGCTCTCTTTGATGACTTTTGGTACTTTTCTTCACAGAAAAGTACGATAAAATAAAAGTATATTTATGCTTCTTTTCAAAATCACACCGAAAACACCCCACATCAAAATACGGAGCGGCATCCCGCTCCGTATTTTGACTTGTTTTTCTCTTATCCCTGCAAAAATACAGGCTGTGTTTGCCTGCCAGCAAAGGCTGACGTCATTGTTTCCTTCAGCCGCGAAAAATCGCATACGAGCGAGCTCGGCTTTTTCTCGGGGTCATCCTGAAACATCGGCACAAAATAGATATTTTTGCGTGAAAGAAGCGTGCCAATATTCTTCAGATTTGCCGAGAGCGCATCGTTTGTCGCAAGCGCTATCACGACAGGACGGTTTGAACGAAGCTGTGCCTTTGCCGCCATAGTAACAGGCGTATCGGTTATGCCCGCCGCCATTTTGGCAAGGGTATTTCCGGTGCATGGCGCTATCACGAGCATATCGAGCACCGTTTTCGGTCCTATCGGCTCGGCATCCGCTATCGTATGGATTATTTCCTTTCCGCATATCTCGGAAACGGTTTTTCTTATATCCTCCGCTCTGCCGAATCGCGTATCGGTTTCATATACACTGTCGCTCATCAAGGGTAATATGTCATTGCCCTCGGCGGCAAGTGAGCGAAGTATGCCTATAGATTTTCCCACGGTGCAAAAAGAACCGCAGAAGCAATATCCTATCATGCTTCCCCTCCTTTTTCTGTTTCCCTTATAATATTCATTACCGTATCGGCGATATAACCGCCCGCGGTATCAGGCGCAACTCTGCCCGGAAGCGAAAGTGCCGGTATCACCTTTATTCCGCATTCGCGTGCGCAGATACAGTCAACTCCGCCCGGTTTTGAAGCAAGGTCTATTATCAGCGTATCGCGGCGCATTTTCCCGAGCACTGCGCTGTCTATCACAACTCTCGGCACAGTATTGAAAACGCAGTCATATTCCGCAATATGCGCACTTATCGCATCAAATTCCTCCGTGCCGTAGCCGTAAGCCCTTGCCCATGCTCTCGCATGGATTTTTCGCGCAAATACCGTGACCGAAACGCCGAGTGCCGCCAGCTTATGTGAAAGAATATTCGCCACTCTGCCGAATCCCAGCACCGCTGCCTTCATGCCGTGAAGCGTTATCGGCAGCTCATCCATGGCGATGGCGACAGCACCCTCGGCTGTCGGTATCGCGTTCATAACCGTCAGCTCCTCACGCTCGTAGTAGTCTATGCACTTTATCTTCCTTTCGCCTGTCCGGAGAAGAAACTCCTGCGGTATCATTCCGCCGAGAAGCAGTGCGTCCGGCGGCATTTTCTCCGCTACCTCATCTATGGTTATCTCCCCATCGGCAAACGGCGCATTTATGTATATGCCGCCGGAGCCTGCGGGAAGCGGCAGTATAACGATATCTGCGCCTGCGAGCGCCTCCTCTGCGGAGGTGCATTTTTTCGCGCCGCCGAAATCGCCGTTATATATATCTATCCCGTAAAAGCGGACATCAAAGCCTCTCTTTGAAAGCACTCTCGCGAGCGCCGCATGGCGCATATCGCCGCCTATCACGGATATATATTTTGCTGTCATTTTTCATATTCTCCTCTTTTTGTCTTTTTCGGGAGCACACGGATAAAATTATATGTCCCCGATACCTCATAATATGCAGCGTGCGCCTATAGTGCGAATATGGAAATTTTTTCCGGTAAATTCACTTTTTGCGAATATTACGCCGCATGAGTGCGCATAATACACTCACAAGAAAACTTTTCTTAAATCAAAGGAGAAAATAAAAAATGCGTTATCTCGTAATATTCACCTCACTCGTGCTTGCGGTCTGCCTGCTCTGCTCATTTATGCCGACAAAAAACGATATGAAAATATATGACGATATCGTCCGCCTGCATATCATCGCCGCCTCCGACAGCGAAGAGGATCAGCGCCTGAAAGAGGGCGTGCGCGATGCTGTTCTTCCCCTGCTTGCCGATGCCTCAAATCAGGCAAAGAACGCAAAAGAAGCCGAGCTTTTTCTCTCGGCTACGCTTGATGCCGTCCGCGAAACGGCTGAAAACTATCTGCTCTCAAACGGATGCGAATATCCCGTTTCCGTCACGGTCTCGCGCGAGGTGTATCCGGAGAGAACCTTTAAAAATATCACGCTGCCCGCAGGCGAATACACCTCCCTGCGCATAATGATAGGAGAAGCCGTCGGACGCAACTGGTGGGGCGTGCTTTTCCCGCAGCTCTGCACCGGTGCGGCAAGTGCGGAAAAGGAACTGAAAAAAACAGGCTTCACCTCCGACCAGATAAAAATCCTGACCGAGAGCGAAAGCCCGAAATATAAAATTAAATTCAAGATACTGGAGATTTTTTCGTGAAATTCTCATCGATAAATTCGAGTAAAAAGCCGTCACGCACGCCGCTACCGCATGAGACGATGGTATCCACGCCGAGAAAAGCAAAAATCTCTGTATAAGCAATCAGCCCCGGCATGATGGAATTGAGCCTGTCTCCCGCGATGGCGGAAAGCAACCTGCCGCCGTTTTTCATATCGGCTATCATGCTCTTCTTGAGTATCGGCATATCGGCTGCGGGAAAGCCGTAGCCGTCTGTCGTGCCGGCACCGCCGAAAACCGCCTTATGCAGCTTTGCTATGGTGCGCGCCGTGCCGCCTGTGAGATAAGCCGTTCCGCCGAAGCCGCGGAACTCCTTTTTTGAGCCTATGACCATGCGTGTATATCTGATAATGCTCCACGATTCCGCTCTCGTCGGAAACGGGGGGCTTTTTTTCTGCCGTACATAATTGCGATATAGAGCAAGCGAGCCTATCTTCATACTGTAGAGTGCCTTTATCTCCTTGTTTTCAAAGGCAATCATCTCCGTGCTCCCTCCGCCCATATCGAGAACAACGCCGCGGTTTGCTATAGCATCGCCGAATCTGCCGAGCATGGCGGCAAAATCATATCGCGCCTCTTTTTCGCCCGTTATCACCGAAATCTCTATGCCAAGCTCGCTTCTGATGCGGTCGGCTATGGCGATGCCGTTTGAAACGGAGCGAAGCCCCGCCGTGGCAAAAGCCATAACGCGGCGGCAGCCATAATCTTTCGCCTTCTCCCGAAAGCCCGCGAGCGTCTGCATCAGCATTTCCGTGCCGCGCTCGGTTATTTTTCCGCCCGAAACAAGCGCCGCAAGTCCCAGCATATTGCGTGCCGATGCCGCGATGGAATATTCCCTGCTCTCGGTATTTATATCATATATGTTCATCCGCACGCTGTTTGCACCTATGTCAATCACAGCGCATCTGTAAAACCTGTTATGCATATCAACTCTCTCATGAAAAAACATTACTTTTTTATATTATCACATTTTCTTCTAAATATCAATAAAAATATGCAATATTTTCGCCCACTGTGAATATATCTTTTAAAAAGAATGTCTTTTCGCATGGAGGGCAGATAATATGTTCGGATGGATAATAGCGTTTTTTTCAGGCATAGCAAAGCTTTTTCTGCGTGTATCGTATACGCAGAATTTCCCGCCGCCGCTCTCTCCGGAGGAGGAAGCGGAATGCTTTCGCCGCATGAAAAACGGCGAGCGGCATGCGCGCGATATGCTTATAGAGCACAATATGCGTCTTGTCGCACATATTGTGAAAAAATATTACACAGCGGCGCAGAATCAGGAGGATCTCATCTCCATAGGCACGATAGGACTCATAAAGGCGATAGATTCCTTCAATCCCGAAAACGGCGCGCGCTTTGCCACATATGCGGGCAAATGCCTGCAAAACGAGATACTCATGCATTTCCGTTCGCAGAAAAAGACCTCGGGCGAGGTCTATATCAATGACCCGATAGATACGGATAAGGACGGCAACCCTCTCACATATATCGATATCATCAAAGTAGACGACAATATAGCCGCAGAGCTTGATGCAAAAATAACGGGAAGCAAGGCTCTGCGGATAATCGCAAACGAACTCGACGAACGCGAGCGTGCCATCATCATCCTGCGCTACGGGCTTTCCGGCAAGCCTGCGATAACACAGCGTGAGGTGGCGCAAAGGCTGAAAATATCGCGCTCGTATGTTTCCCGAATAGAGAAATCCGCACTTGAAAAAATAGAGGCGCGGCTGAAAAATTCCTGCTTCTGACGCGGCAGTCATAAGGTGCCGCCTCCCGGCATATAATAAAGCGATAATATAATAACCGTCTGCGGCAAGGGCGGTTTTTCCCCATAAACCTTGCCGAGAAAGCGAGTAACGATATGAATATGCAAAACGGCAATAAGGACAAAAATTTCTGCATGATGACAAAGGTCTTTAACGGCTGCTCGGAAAAGGAAAATACCGAGAAATACGACCTGCCCGATTATCTTCCCGATGTAAACAAGCTTCTGCGCGTGGATGCGCGCCTTGTCGGCATGAACAGATATGTAAACGGCGACACGCTCGAATACGACGGGAGCATACTTTACAGCATTCTCTATGCCACGGCGCAGGGCGAGATGAGATGCGCATCGTTTGAGTCGCCCGTGTCGGGCAGTATGCCGGTCTCCGGCTATGAGGACGGCTGTCTGCTCGATTTCAATGCCGCGGCTGAAAATGTGACCTGTCGCCTGCAAGGTCCGCGCAAGCTGACCGCCAAGGCAAAAATCCGCATCTGCGCCGCGATATACTGCGAAAAATGTACCGAGCCCGTTTTCGCGGGAAAGCTGACGCCCGAGGAGCGCGCAAATATGCAGTATCTCTATGAGAGCATTGAGTGCGAAACGCAGGAAAGCTTTGAGGTTCGCGGAAATTCCGTAAGCGAAGATATAGAGATTCCCTCCGGCATGCCGCCGGTATCGGAGATAATCTCCGTCGACACGGATACATACATCTACGAGATGCGCCCGAGCGAGCAGGGACTCTCATATAAGGGCGATGTGACAGCAAACATTCTCTATTCCTCTAAAAAGCCCGCGGAAAATGAAGAAGAAGCCGCGGAAAACGGCGGTATGCTCTATGCTTCTCTTGTCCGCAAAATTCCGATATACGGCGACATCCCCGCAGAAACGGACGAAACTCCCGTTTTCTGTCTCGGCAGAGCCGAGATAACAAAGCTCGAATATCGCCCGCAGGAAAACAGCCTCGGCGAGAGCCGTATTATCGAGATAGATTTTGACTATGATATTTTTGCCGACTGCTACTATAACGAAGAAAGTAATGTGGTAAAGGATATCTATTCGCTCGACTATGAAAACGGCAATGAATATTCTTCCCTTTCCTTCCGCAATGTGGCAAAGGCACAGACCTTCAATTTCTCCGTGAACAGCACCGAGCAAAACAGCGATGCGGAATTTTCCGCAGCAGTATCGACAGTCGCCTCCGCTTCCGTCGAGAGCGTGACAAAAGACTCGGGCAAGCTCATATTTGAGGGCAAAGCCGAGGTATCCGTTATACTGACAAACGGCGACGGACTGTTCATCGGAAAGAATTATACCGTTCCGCTCCGTGCTGAGGCTGACGCGGGCAAAACAGCGGATAATTTCACATATGCCGTCACAAGTGCCGTGATATTTGCCGCAAGCCGTGCCGACAGTGAAAAGATAGCCACCGACCTTGAGATAGCGATAGCTTACGTCACCTTCAACGAATATGAAACGCTCGCCGTCACCCAGAGCACCGTCTATAAGGATAAACCGGTATATGCACCCGAGCATTCGGCTGTGGTGATATATTATCCCGTGAAGGATGAAAAGCTCTGGGGTATCGCCAAGAAATACAATACGACTGAGGATGCCATCCGCCGCGCAAACGGAATCACCGGAGATTACGCCACGGGAAATATGATAGTGGTGCCGAAAAAATAAGAGAAAAAGAGAACCTGCGCACTCAGTATCATTAAGTTAATTTCGTAACTGAAAAGTACGATAAAGAAAGAAAAACAAAACAAAACGCAGGCAATCCGCACGGCGGATTGCCTGCCTTCATTAAAATCAATATCAGTGAAAGTTTTAGCTTTCATAAATGTCTTTATCAAATAAAAACATTTACCCTTTCACTTTTTCGGTCTGTGCTTTTTAGCGTCCGGCTTGCTTTTGGGACAGATAAAAATGTGCAGAGTCGTCGAATATCCGTTTCGTCGCCGTACATCCGTACGGCAGAGACGGATTTCGGCGAGAGAAAAAGTGAATACGATAAAACGCAGGCAACCCGCCGCGCGGATTGCCTGCTTTCCTTAAAATCAATATCAGTGAAAATTTTAGTTTTCATAAATGTCTTTATCAAATAAAAACATTTACCCCTTCACTTTTTCGGTCTGTGCTTTTTTAGCGTCCCAAAAGTTATTCTTCCTCGCGGATTATGGCAATCCCCAGCTCGTCCAAAGCCTTTGCATCTGTGGGTGCTGGGCACATCGTCATCAGCTCGCTTGCATTCTGAACCTTCGGGAAAGCGATAACATCGCGGATATCCTCAAGTCCGAGCATCAGCGTGACAAGACGATCGAGACCGAATGCGAGACCGCCGTGCGGCGGTACGCCGAATCTGAAGGCATCGAGCAGGAAGCCGAATTTCTCCTGTGCTTCCTCGGGAGTGAAACCGAGCACGGAGAACATCTTTGACTGAAGCTCCTGATCGTGGATACGGATGGAACCGCCGCCGAGCTCCGTGCCGTTGAGCACGATATCATATGCTCTCGCACGTACTCTTGCGGGGTCGCTGTCGATATACTGCATGTCTTCATCCATAGGTGCGGTAAAAGGATGATGCTTTGCATAAAATCTGCCGTCCTCCTCACTGTATTCGAGAAGAGGAAATTCCGTGACCCAAAGGAATTTGAAATCAAACGGGTCAAGCATTTTCAGGCGCTTTGCGCATTCCACGCGGAGCGCACCGAGCGCATCGAAAACAATCTGATTCTTATCGGCAACGATGAGGATAAGATCTCCCTTTTCCGCGCCCATAGCTGTTTTCACAGCCTCGTTTTCTTCCTCGGAAAGGAATTTCGCATAAGAGGAGGAAATCTCCCCGCTCTCTGCCCATTTGAGCCATGCAAGTCCCTTTGCCTTATATGTCTTGGCAAAATCGGCAAGAGAATCTATCTCTTTTCTCGAGAAGGAAGCACCGCCCTTTACATTGACGGCACGCACGGAACCGCCCGCCTCGATAGCACCCGCAAACACCTTGAAGCCGCAACCGCTGAGGATGTCGGAAAGATTTTTCAGCTCGAAGCCGAAACGCAGATCCGGCTTATCCGAGCCGAAACGCTCCATAGCCTCGGCATAAGGCATCTTGATGAAATCATAATTCAAATCTATATTGTAAAATTTCTTGAAAGCATACTTGATAAAGCCCTCGTGAACAGCCATTACATCATCTTCGCAGACAAAGGACATCTCCGTATCTATCTGCGTAAATTCCGGCTGACGGTCGGCGCGCAAATCTTCATCACGATAGCAACGCGCTATCTGGAAATAGCGGTCAAAGCCCGAAAGCATGAGTATCTGCTTATAGAGCTGAGGCGACTGCGGAAGCGCATAGAATTTTCCGTTGTGAACACGGCTGGGAACGAGATAGTCGCGTGCGCCCTCAGGCGTAGGCTTGATGAGCGTAGGCGTTTCTATATCGATAAAACCGTTCTGCGCATAGTAATCTCTTGCTATCTTCGTTATCTCGGAGCGTGCGATGATATTTTTCATCATATCGGGACGACGCAGGTCAAGATAGCGGTATTTCAGGCGAAGCTCGGCGCGGACATCGCTGTTTTCGAGAATTTCAAAAGGAGGAGTCTGTGAAACGCTGAGCACCTTGTATTCGTCGACCTCCACTTCGATTTCGCCGGTGGGCAGATTCTTATTCACGGCGCCCTCTCCGCGGGGACGTACCGTACCCTTGGCGCAGACGACATATTCGCTTCTCGTGCGGAAAGCAAGGTCAAAAAGCTCCTTATTCGTATTGCTGTCGAAAGCAAGCTGAACTATGCCCGTGCGGTCGCGCACATCTATGAAAATGAGCGAACCGAGGTCGCGCTGACGCTGTACCCAACCGGTAACGCTGACGCGGCTTCCGATATCAGAGGAACGCAGTGTTCCGCAATAATGCGTTCTTTTGTCTGTTCTTTCAAATGTTGCCATAACTGTATATTCCTTTCGAATTATTGTCTTGTTTTAGCGATGATAATCTCTGCCGCTTCCTCGGGAGAAAGCACGCTCTGCTCTCCGAGGGTCATATTCTTGAGCATGACCTTGCCCTCTGCCGCTTCCGTTTCGCCGATTATCGCAACAAAAGGAATGCCGAGGCGGTTTGCATATTTCATCTTCGGTTTCATGCCCTTTTCGCCGTAGTAGACATCGGTATTTATTCCCGCCGCGCGGAAGGCTCCCGCCGCCGCTACGGCACTCGGCATCACTTCACTGCTCATCGGAACGACAAGCACCTTTGTCAGGCTCTCACCCTCAGCCTCTATGAGGTTTTCACTTCGCAGCGCACTGTAGAGGCGTGTCAGCCCTATCGAAACGCCGATGCCGGGAAGCTTCTTATCCGTATAGTATCCCGTGAGATTATCGTATCTGCCGCCGGAGCATACACTGCCGATATTTTCGTGTCCGCGAAGGAATGTTTCGTAAACTGTGCCCGTGTAATAGTCAAGTCCTCTTGCTATCGTGAGATTGAGGCGGAAATTATCATCCGGCACGCCGAAGCCGCGCAGATACGCGCATACCTCGGTAAGCTCGGAAAGACCTTTCTTGAAATCGTCGTTTTTGTCGGCGGAGATATCGCCGAGTTTACCCAGTATCTCGTCTGTTGTGCCGTCAAGCGAGATAAACTCGATTATCTTGCCTATGCCCGCCTCGTCGATACCGGATGCGAGAAGCTCTTTTTTTACATTGTCCGCGCCTATCTTGTCGAGCTTGTCCACAATATGGAGGATATCGGCAGTCTTTTCCGCATAGCCGATGCTCTCGAAAAAGCCTCCGAGCAGGCGTCTGTTATTGAGATTTATCACGAAATCGCCGAGCTTAAGCTCGCGAAAAACATTATAGATAACCGTGGGTATCTCCGCATCGTAAGCGAGCGGCAGTTCCTCTGCGCCGACAATATCTATATCGCTCTGATAAAACTCTCTGTATCTCCCCTTCTGCGGGCGTTCACCGCGGAAAACCTTGCTTATCTGATATCTCTTGAAGGGAAAAACCAATTCACCCTGATGCATGGCGACATATCGCGCAAGCGGCACCGTGAGGTCAAAGCGCAGTGCGATATCGTTTTCGCCCTTTGTGAAGCGGTAAATCTGCTTTTCCGTTTCGCCGCCCGCCTTTGCGAGCAGAACATCGGAGCGCTCGATGGTCGGCGTATCTATCGGTAGAAAGCCGAAGCGCTCATAAACCTCGCGTATCTTATCGTATATTCTGTTGAAAACCACCTGCTCGCGGGGCAAAAGCTCCATGAAGCCCTGCAGTATCTTCGGTTCGACCGTGAAAGACATGAAAATTCCTCCGATTTTGTCATAGCTTAATTATATTTCAGTATATTATACCACTTTATAGCCGAGTTTTCAATATCTTATTGACTAAAAAACGCTCTTGTGATATAATTTTTTATATAATTCAGCGTGGGAAGGAGTGCCGATATGGCAAAAAACAGATTTGAAGCAGGCAAAAGCTCCCCTGTGACCTATCTTTCCGGCATAGGCGAAAAAAAGGCGCAGGCGCTCGCAAAAATAGGCATTTCCACCATATGGGATGTGGCGCGGCACTATCCGCGCGCATATGAAAACCGCGGCGATGTAAGAAATATCGCCGATATCGAAAACGAAGCCGTATGCTCGCTCGTTCTCACCGTTTCGGGGCGACCGCAGACGGCGATGATACGCCGCGGCATGACTCTCACAAAATTTTCAGCCTTTGACGATACGGGAAGCTGCAAGATAACATATTTCAATCAGCCTTATATAAAGGATTCCATAGTGCAGGGCGGCACATACCGCTTCTACGGCAGAGTGAAGCGCACCGGCACGGGCGTTTCCATGGCATCGCCCATAGCCGAGCCGGCAGGCGACGGCGCGAGACTTCTGCCGCTCAGCCCCCTCTATCCGCTGACGGCTGGAATCTCACAGAAGCAGATGCGGACAGCCGTTTCGGGTGCGCTCGCGCTCCTGCTCTCCCCCGTGGTAAAGGACGGCATAAAAGAGACCCTGCCGCTTGAGCTGCGGCGCAGACATTCGCTCTGCGATATAGGCTATGCTCTGCGCGGAATTCACTTTCCCGACAGCTTTAAAATGCTTGATATCGCTCGCCGGCGCTTGGTATTTGACGACCTCTATACATTTGCCCTGCTCTCGCGCATATCCGGCAAAAGAGAGAGGCGAAAAGCCGATGCACCATATAAAAAAGCGGACAGAGAAAAGCTTCTCTGTCTGCTTCCCTACTCGCCGACGGGTGCGCAGCTGCGGACGATGGATGAAATCGACAGCGACCTTTCCGGCGGCTTTCTCATGGAGCGACTGCTCACGGGCGATGTCGGCTCGGGCAAAACGCTCTGCGCCGCATATGCGCTATTCTGCGCCGCCGAAAACGGATATCAGGCGGCTCTCATGGCACCGACGGAAATACTTGCCGTCCAGCATTATTCGGCGCTTGCCCCGCTTTTTGAAAAGCTCGGCTACAGTGTGGCTCTGCTGACGGGCTCGCTCACAAAGGCGGCGAAAAACAAAATCTACGACAAGCTCGCCGTCGGCAGCACGGATATCGTCATCGGCACCCATGCGCTCATCGAAGATATCGTGCATTTCCGTCGCCTCGGGCTTGCGATAACAGATGAACAGCACCGCTTCGGCGCGGGTCAGAGAGAGCGGCTCTTTTCAAAGGGCACATCCGTCCATGCGCTTTCCATGAGCGCGACACCGATACCGAGAACACTCGCGATGGTTCTCTACGGTGACAGCGACATTTCCACGCTGGACGAAATGCCGCCGAGCAGGAGAAAGACAGACACATTTCTCGTAGACAGCAGCTATGAGGAGCGGCTTTATAAATTCATATCGAAAAATATCGATGCGGGCGGGCAGGTATATATCGTCTGCCCCGCGATAGAGGAAGAGGAAAAGCTCGAGGATGAAAACGGCGAGCAGATTTCGCTCGATGAGCTTTTCGGCTCCGGCGAGAGCGAAAAACCGAAGCTCCGCTCGGCAAAGGAATATTACGCCGAGCTTTCCGAGAAAATTTTCCCGCAGTATCGCGTGGCACTCATGCACGGCAGAATGAACGGCACGGAAAAGGACAGGATAATGCGTGATTTCGCCGCGGGAAAGGTGCAGATTCTCGTCTCGACAACGGTAATCGAGGTCGGCGTGAATGTGCCGACTGCAACGCTCATGATAGTGGAAAATGCGGAGCGCTTCGGGCTTTCCCAGCTTCATCAGCTCCGCGGAAGAGTCGGCAGAGGCGCGATGCAGTCATATTGCGTCCTCGTTTCCGACAGCAGGGGAGAGGATGCACGCAAAAGGCTGGAAATGCTTGCCTCTACCACCGACGGCTATAAAATAGCGGAATTTGACCTCGAAACACGCGGTCCCGGCGATTTCATAGAGAGCCGGAGCGGCAAGATACGACAGAGCGGTGAGCTTTCGCTCCCGTATATCAATATGGGTGACTCCGCGGCGCTCTACACCGCCTTTGACGAGGCGGACAAAACTCTCGCCGCCGACCCGATGCTCTCTTCGGAGGCAAACGCCGCCCTGCGGGAAAAGATAGAATACATCAGAAACAAAAATCAACTTGTCTGAAACGGAGACGGATATGAAAAAGTACGTTTTTTTCAATGAAGACCCTAATCATTTCGTTTTTGAGCGGATGCGCGCGGGAAAATACGATATCACCGCCGACGATATAAATTCGTTTATCGACGGATATAAAGAAACGGATATCACGGATTTTCTCATCTGCCTCAATGCAAGCATGTGCTGGTATCCGAGCAGGCGCACGGACAATGCGATAGATAAATATCGCCTCTGGCTCTCCTCGGGCAAAATAACGGACGAGCGTGAAAACACCGTTACATGGGGCGCGAAAATGAACAGCGACCTCTATGCCGCGGGGCTCGACTACCGCGCCATGTGGATAGAGCGCCTGCGGGAAATAGGCATCCGCCCTTGGATAAGCATCCGCATGAACGATATCCACGGCTCGGCGAAAAAGGGCGATTTTCTGAACAGCGAGCTTGTCGAGGCGCATCCCGAATACAGGCGGACGCCATACCGCGAGCCTGTATCAAACTACGACTGTGCGCTTGACTATATGCGCGAGGATGTACGAAGCTATTACCTTGCCGTGATAGAGGAGTCGCTTTCGCGCTACGATGCCGATGGCATAGAGCTGGATTTCATGCGCGAGGCGTACTGCCTTTGCGTAGGCAGAGAATATGAGGGCATCGCCGTAATGACGGATTTCATGCGCAGTGCGCACAGTCTCATCATGGCGGCAGGAGAAAAGCGCGGCAAAAGGATAAAGACCGCAGTGCGCCTGCCTGCCGACCCCGAGCTTGCCATGCGGCTCGGCTTTGATGCTTTCACTTGGGCAGATGAGGGTCTTGTCGATGTGATAACCGTCAGCCCGCGATGGTCTAGCGCAGACAACAATATGCCGATAGATATATGGAAGCGCATTTTCGAAAAAAAAGGCGTGCTTATTCTCGCAGGGCTTGAAATTCTCCTCGAGCCTTATCCGCGCCGCCCGAGAAAGTATCTTTCAAATACGCTCGAGAGCGCACGCGGCTCCTGCTGTGCCTACCTGTCGATGGGCGCGGACGGGATATACCTTTTCAACTATATGGACACGCTCGTGCACGAGAGCGAAAAAGGCGACTGCCTTGCAAACCGCGGCATGGACGAATTTCTCCGCTCGGCGGGAAGTCCCTCTCTGCTCGAGAAAAGCGACCGCCGCCATATCGTGACCTATTGCGATGTCTCAGCCCCGGGTGCGGCAAGAATCCGCCAGCTCCCCGCAAAAGTTTCCGAGAGCGGCTATTCGCTTCTGCGCATACCGACGGGAAATATACCTAAAGATGCACGGGTAACTCTCGTCCTCGGCTTCACGGGAGAAAACAAAAGCGCGATTCCGGCGGCATATGCAAACGCAATGTCATGCAGGTATATCGGCAAAGTCCCGTATGCGCTTCCGATGTACGACGATATGGAATACCATGCCCTTGAAATAGCAAACAACGGCAATCTGCCTCCCGTCACCGTAGCGGAAATATACAGCCGCGGCGGAAGCGGAACGGTTTCATGGGCTGAAATACAGATTGCTCAAAACAAGTGAGGTAAATGAAATGTTTACAGAAGAGCTTTTTAATCCGAAAAATCAGGGTGTGGGAAGAACCGCACCCCGCGCCGCATATATTCCCTGCGCAAGTGAAAGCGCTGCACTCGCGGGTATGCGCGACGAAAGCTATCGCCTGCTCTCGGGCTGCGAATGGGATTTCCGCTATTACGAAACGCCGCTTGAGCTTCCCGAGGATATCACGGCGGCTGATTTCAGCGAAAAGTTGCCCGTTCCCTCCTGCTGGCAGAATCACGGCTACGGTCAGATTCAGTATACAAACGTAAACTACCCCATGCAGATGAATATGCCGCATATCGCGCTGAAAAACCCCGTCGGGCTTTATCGCCGCACGTTCACTCTCGAAAAAGCCGCAGGCAAGCGTATTTATCTTCGCTTTGAAGGCGTATGCTCCGCTTTCCTGCTCTATGTCAACGGCAAAAGCGCAGGCATGTCGAAATGCTCGCATAACGGCGCGGAGTTTGATATCACCGACTATGCCGTAAACGGCGAAAACACTCTCCATGTCGCCGTTTTCACGCGCAGTGACGCCTCATATCTCGAGGATCAGGATTTCTTCCGCTTCAACGGAATTTTCCGCGATGTATATCTGCTCACCCGCCCCGAAAACCATATCGATGATATCTCGATAAAGACAGATAACAGCGGCGCGCTCGATATTTCCGTCACATTCCGCGGCAAAAAGAGCGAATATTCCTGTAAAATTTACGATGCCGACGGCAATTTCATCACGGACAAGCCGTTTATCCCGAATGTGAAGCTCTGGAATGCCGAGGAGCCGAATCTCTACACTGTCGTATTTTCCGCCTGCGGCGAATTTATCCGCATAAGAGTCGGTTTCCGCGAGATTTCATGGAGCGGCGGCGTTTTCAAGGTAAACGGCACCCCCGTAAAAATGAAAGGTGTCAATCGCCATGATACCGACGCCGCGCTCGGTTATGCCGTTCCGCGCGAGCATATCCTGCGCGACCTCATCCTCATGAAGCAAAATAATATTAACTGCATCCGCACTTCCCACTATCCGAGCGCACCCGAATTTTACGAGATGTGCGATGAGCTGGGCTTCTATGTTGTCTGCGAATGCGATATAGAGACGCACGGCGTCGTTTTCATCCGCGGCATAGAGGATACAGGCAAGCCGATATCGGGCGACCCGCTCTGGCGCGAGGCTTTCCTTGACAGGATGGAATATATGGTGCAGCGCTATAAAAACCACGCCTCTGTAATCATGTGGTCGCTCGGAAACGAGAGCATGTTCGGCGAAAATCATGTCGCCATGGCTGATTATACGCACAAAGCCGACCCCTCCCGCCCCGTGCATTATGAGCGCACGATAGACCCGCTCTACCGCAAATACGGACCCGAAGGCGATTTCGTTCATCCCTGCGTGGATATAGTCAGCACAATGTATCCGACGGTTGAGGTTACGGAAACCGAGGGACAGGACCTGCGCGATAAGCGTCCTTTCTTCCTCTGCGAATATGAACATTCGATGGGACTGGGACCGGGCAATGCCGAGGAATATTGGGAGCTCTTCTATAAATATCCGCGCCTGATGGGCGGTTGCATCTGGGAATGGGCAGATCACGCAATTCTCAGCCACGATGATGAAGGCAAGCCCTACTATCTCTACGGCGGAGACCACGGCGAATATCCGCACGACGGCAACTTCTGCGTGGATGGGCTGAATTATCCCGACAGAACGCCGCACACCGCTATGAAAGCTATGAAAAAAGCCATGACTCCCGCAAGAATGCGATATCTCGGCGACGGCGATTTCGAGATAACAAACACGCTCGATTTTCTCCCGCTCGAAAAGATATGCACGCTCGAATACGCCGTTCTCTGCGGCAAAGCTACACTGCAAAGCGGCAGTTTCCCGCTGAATGTCGCGGCAAAAGGTACGCAGACCGTTCATATAGATTTGCTTCCCTGCGGCGGCAGATATCCCGCGACAGCCGAATTTATATTCCGCTACAGTGTGGATACGCCTTGGGCAAAGGCAGGCGATGAGCTTGCCCACGAGCAGGTTGTGCTTCCGTTTGCAAAAGAAAAAGCCGCGGAAACGGAGGGCGAAGCGCATATCGCCGAAAACGGCGCGCGTTTTATCACAATAGCCGACGGCGCGATGACATATACCTTTGATAAAGCGCTCGGCATTCCCACCTCGATAAAGAAAAACGGATGCGAATATCTTGCCGCTCCCGCGCGCTATACCGCATGGATGGCAATGACCGACAACCACATGAATGTAAAGCGCCGCTGGGAAAATATGCACCTGCGCGCATCAGATTTTGATGTTTACTCATGCGAGATAAATGAAGAGGGCGCACCCGAGATAATCTTCCGCGGTTCCTTCGGCGCACCGTCGAGAACGCCGCTCTTCGGCATGACGGCAAAATACACATTCGGCGGCGGCATCAGGATAAACATCTCGGCGGCAGAGCCGGAATATATACAGGAGGACAGCCGCCTGCCGAGATTTGCTCTCGAGCTGATTCTCCGCAAGGGCTTTGAGGAGCTGGAGTATTTCGCCTACGGACCCGAAGAGAGCTATATCGACCTGCATAATCATGCGCGCCTCGGATATTGGAAAAGCACTGTTTCCGAGCAGTACGAGCCGCATATCCGCCCGCAGGAATGCGGAAATCACTACGGCGCAACGGAAGCACACCTCTCACGCGGCGATGATAAAATAAGCGTATACGGCGATTTTGAATTTTCCGCTCTGCACTATGCAATGGGAGATTTGGAAGCCGCAACGCACCGTCACCTGCTGAAAGCCCGCCCCGAAACCGTCCTGCTGGTAAACTATAAGGTCGATGGCATCGGAAGCAACAGCTGCGGTCCTCACCCGATGGAGAAATACCGCTTTAAGGAAAAGCAGTTCGACTGGAACTTCACGCTGACATTCTGATTATGTAAAAACGTCAAAAATCAAGCCCCGACAATGATTATTGTCAGGGCTTGTGCATTTTTCAAATGAAAGCGGCCCGCGGATCTCCGCGAGCCGCTTTCATTCAGTTACCTTTACTGTAGGCATCGACATACATGTGGTAATCTACCATATATTTCAGCAGATCATTCTCTGCGCCGAGGCAATCATCCGCGCCGAGGCGCATTTCGATAAGCTCGAGCATCGAAT
>ERZ779851.573-NODE-573-length-36599-cov-4.877299_pt1 | contig 36599 bp, 38 predicted proteins | sample MGYA00511094_ERZ779851 | MGnify/ENA primary metagenome ERZ779851 (study PRJEB29588, sample SAMEA2155512) | human gut metagenome | biome: human gut; feature: human-associated habitat; material: faeces | place: Denmark | collected 2008/2010 ...
CACAGCAATTCGCAAAAAAGATGTTTTTATGGCGTTACCTTATTATCGCGGGCCGGCATTACCTGCCTCTTTATTTTTACATTCTCTCCGCAATCTCCCGGCACTCTTTGATGATGGCCTCGACGCGCTCATCGTCCATGTCCGGGCTTAAGCCGACATACACGGTCCGTGACAAAATATCCAGCGTTTTGGGGCACATATCCTCCCGGTAATCCGGAACTATGCCCTTATTTGCCTCCATTTTAAATGGATCCATCAGCGGATGGTACGCGCCGCGCTTTTCCATGATCTGCGTCCAGTTTTTATAAACGTGCTTGCCGGTGTTGATCGGAATTGCCCCGCCCTTCGCCGCGGCGAATTTTTCCGCCTCCGCGGCCGAGCCGAACGCGAACGCGAGAGTCGTTGAAAGGTCGCCGTCCGGATCGTTCGACGGGATGAAACCGAACTCATCGCCAAGCTCTGCCATAATGCGCTTTTTGATGCGCCTTAAGTCGCCGATCATACCGTCCATCCGCCCGAGCTGAACGCGGAGCATCGCGGTCTGAATTTCGTTGGTGCGGTACTCCGTGCCGCAGAATGCCTTTTCGGTGACATTTTTCATCTGATCGCCGAAAAAAACGACCGCGTTGCTGTCGTGATAGATGAGCGCACGCTGATACAACGAATTGTCGTTAGTCAAAAGCGCTCCGCCCTCGCCCGTGCTTATCAGCTTGTACTGGTTAAAGCTGAACGCTCCGGCGTCGCCTATCGCGCCCAAGCGCCTGCCCCTGTATTTTCCGCCGACAGCCTGGCACGCGTCCTCCACCACCTTAAGGCCGTGCTTTTGCGCGACAGCGCAGATCCTGTCCATATCGCACGGAAACCCCTGAATGTGAACCGGGATCACCGCCTTCGTCGCGCCGGTGATCTTTCTTTCCAGATCGGCCGGGTCGATCGTCAGCGTTTCGTCGCACTCAGCGATCACCGGGATCGCGCCGACTGCCACGACGGCCATCGCGGTCGCGATATATGTGTATGCCGGCACGATGACCTGATCGCCTGGGCCGATGCCGAGCGCCGTCAGCCCGGAAACGAGCGCCGCCATGCCCGAGGTCATAACGAGCGCGTTTTTAACGCCGAAAAGCTCCTTCATCTCATTTTCCGCTTTTTCCGTTTCGCCGTAAATATTATTAACCTTAAAATAGCTGCCGCCGAGTATCACTCTCGAGACCGCCTCAGCCTCTTCTTTTCCGACACGATACACAATTATTGCCCCCGTTTCATTTTTATTTACCTTGATAATATACTGTTTTTACCGCATTTTCAATACATTTTTGTATCGTAAAATGCACAAAAATTCTTCATTGACTAAAGGCGCTTCCTGTGCTAAAATGGCACTTGAGGTGATAAACATGCTCTATCAGCCGATACTTAAATATTTCACGCCGTATTATGTGGGAAAAACGGAAAATTTCACTTCGTTTCCGCTCCACATGCACTGCGAGATCGAGATATTGTATTGCCAAAAAGGCTCGCTCGAGGCAACGGTCAACGGGCGAAATTTCACCATCCGCGCCGGCGAGGCGCTCCTTTTGGAGAGCATGGCCGATCACGCGCTTTGCTCCGGCAAGGGCGGCTGTTCGATCATGACGGTCGAATACGGGCCGATGCTTTTAAAAGAAAAATTTGCGGAGCTTTCCTCCTTAAAATTCTCCGCGCCCGTCATCTCACTTGCCGAACCGAAAAATATAGCCATACGAGACGCGCTTTGTGCGCTTTCATCACTCTGCGGCAATAACAGCCCGCCGGCCGAGCTTTGCACCGTCGGCGAGCTTTATAAGCTGTCCGCGGCGCTCGTTTCGCTGTACGGCGAAAACTCCTCCGCCGCCGAAAATGCCGGCAAGCGCCGTATCGGCAAGGCGCTTACACTGATCTACTCAAATTATCAGTCCGCCGTGACGGTGGACGAGGCGGCCTTTGTCTCCGGCTATTCAAAGAGCCATTTTTGCCGGAATTTCAAGCTCGTGACCGGAATGAGCTTTCACAGCTATCTTGAAAGCTTCCGCATCGCCAGCTCCTCGGTGCTTCTTCGTTCGACCGATTACCCGGTCGGCAAAATTTCCGAAAGCGTCGGCTACAGCGACACGCGCTCGTTCTGCCGCGCCTTTAAGAGCATCATGGGCATGACGCCGATGGAATACCGCAAAAGCGAAACATAAAAGAGGGTGTGCTTCAGAGCACACCCTCTTTTTTTAGTTGCGGATTTTTCCGTCCAATATCACAACATTGTCCATATTCGGGCGGATCTCATTTCCGACGACCTCACCCTATTTTTCCGGAGCAGCCTCTTCGAGCGAGATAGTGACCGCCTCCGGCGGACAGCCCCACTCATTTACAAATATCTCTTCTATCTTTTGGATGACTTTCTTTTTCGTTTTGCCGTCCTTAGGAAACGACCTGATCGCAATATACGGCATCCTTTATCTCCTTTTATCATCAATAGTTTTCGGCGTGCACCTCAAAATAACTCTGCGGATGGGCACAGGTCGGGCAAACATCGGGCGCCTTGGTGCCGACAACGATGTGTCCGCAGTTGCGGCATTCCCACACCTTGACCTCGCTCTTTTCAAAGACCTTTGCGGTCTCAACGTTTGCCAAAAGCGCTCTGTAGCGCTCCTCGTGGTGCTTTTCGATCTCCCCAACAAGGCGGAATTTTGCTGCCAGCTCGGAAAATCCCTCTTCCTCCGCGGTTTTTGCAAATCCCTCGTACATATCGGTCCATTCATAGTTTTCCCCGTCCGCCGCGGCAGCAAGGTTTTCTTTCGTATCGCCAATTCCGGAAAGCTCGCGGAACCACATTTTAGCGTGCTCCTTTTCGTTATCGGCAGTCTTTAAAAACAGTGCGGCGATCTGCTCATATCCCTCTTTTTTTGCCTTGCTCGCAAAATATGTATATTTGTTGCGCGCCTGCGATTCACCGGCAAATGCCGCTTCAAGGTTTTTCTCCGTCTTAGTTCCGGTATACTTATTTGCCATATTGATTACCCCTTTCGTTTTCAGCCCGGCACATCTGCCGGTTTTTTTACAGTATATGACTTCCGTCCGCCATTGTCAAGCGAAATTGCCTATTGAGAAATCTAACGCTTTGTACTATAATCATAGTTAGTGAGTTCTAACCGGCCAAAGGAGGAACAAAAATGAAAAAGAGCTATCTTATCAGGAGCTTTGATGTGACATTATCGGAGCGATTCCCCAAAAAGGCGGGGCTTCTTTACGCCGCGTTTGCCGAGCGGCTCAACGCGCTGCGGCTTCTTTACGCCGGCGATATTTTCAAAACAGGCGCCGCGGCTTTTCGGCGAGGCGGCCGGCTTTGCCGCGAACGAGATAAAGACCTCGCTCGGCGTCTGGCGGATCGACATGATAAAATGCCCGTATCACGACTTTTGCGCAAAATACGGCTGTCCGGAGCTTTGCCGCTGCGTCGTTCCGAACAGAGAAGAGTAGTCATCTCCCTCGGATCATCTTTTCGGCATAGAATGAACCCCTTTCATTAGACTTTTTTGTCTAACAAAAGGGGTTCACTTCATTTGAGTTGTGTGCTTTTTTCTTATCTTGTGCTTATTTTGATCTCCTGTTTTTCCGCGTCCCAGTAAACATTATATCCTGTCTGCTCTGACATAAAGCGGAGCGGAATAAAGGTTCTCGAGTCCTTTATGATCGGCGCGGCGGCCGCATTATAGCGTTTGTCGTTTATATAGACTCTGTCGTCCTCAACCGTTAAGATCATCTCGGTCTCCGAATCATAAACGGTAATCCTTTGTATTTCTCCGTTCCAGATGACCTCCTTGCCCATTTCCTCCATCAGTCCGCGAAGGGGGATCATGGTGTATCCGCTTCTGATAAACGGTGCCGTGTCGAGGGTGACAGTTTTTTCAATGCCGTTCTTCTTTACGGAAACATTCTTATCGCCGATATGAAGAATATAGCTTTCCTCGCTGTCTATAAGCTCCTTTTTATATGTTCCTTCCTTTTGCAAGAAGTAAAGGTCCGCACATGTGCCGTAGCCGTAAAGTCCATCCGTAAGGACAATCTTTATATAAGGAGCCTTGACCGGAGAATCAAACATAAAGTCCTTCGTCGCCTCGGAGGCCTCGGCCGTAAACGTTTTCACCTCGGTATAGTTCACGCCGTCGGAAGAGGAATAGGCCGCAAACTTAAGAAAGTGCCCTGTCAGGTTGCCGTCCTGTCTCGGAACATATCTTAAGCCCTCTATTGTATAAGGGAATCGCAGATTATAGCTTATTTCCTGGGGAAGCTTGCCTGCAACCATTTCCGTGTGCCAGTAGGTACTGCTTACTCCGTCCGCCATTGCGCTCACGTCGTGCGCGCTGTTTCCGGTCACGCTCACTTTCATGCCTTCGAAAAGCACAGGTCTTAAGTGAACGTCGTCATAGGAATTTTTAAACTCCGATACGGTGAGATCTTTATATCCGTCCTTCGCCGATAAGAGCCTGATCTCGCCGGCAGAGCCGTATCCGAGCACCGCCTCCGTCATAACGAGCTTTACCGCCTTCGCCTTTATGTTCATTTTAAAATCCGCGGTTTTTGCCTTAGTATCGGCCGGCCATGATCCGCTTGTTGCCAGGACGAAATCCTTTCCATCCGCGGAAACGTATATCTCATACTTCGTGCATGTGCCGGCTTTCGCATTTCCCGATGCTGAGGCTCTCGGATAGTACCTGTATCCGCCGACCTCGGTAACGCCCGGCAAAATCACCGTGAAATAGTGGGGCGCCTCCGCCTTTGGCTCTATCATCGAATGCCAGTGAGTGTCCATGTTACCGTCCGTCACATTTTGGGGAACCTCCTGCGCAATGCCCTTATTCTGATTTACGCTCGAGGCGTCAAACGTCCACCCGTCTGTCGAAAGCTCATCGGCCGCATCCTTTGCCAAAGAGCCCGTGACAAGCGAAGTAAACATAGCCAACGCCAACAATACCCGGATAATCTTTTTCATCAAGCTACCTCCTTAAAAAGCAAGTCCTTTTGCCGCCTCAAACGCTGAGTCGGTCACTCTTTCTCCGAAAACGGCAACGTTGCCGTCCGTCTTTAACTCGTAACCGAAAACCTCGGAAAACAGAGTCACCGGAACATATATCCTGCCGTCTATGACGGTAACAGCATTTGTGATCGGTTTGAATTTTCCTCCGAGGCGTGCCTCGGCAGTTCCCAAAACCGTATAAAAAAGCTCGTCGTCCTTAAGCTTAAAGACGTTTCTGTCCGCCTCGTATACCGCTCTTTTTCCGAGTGCTTCGGCGGCAAATTCCGATGTCACATATATGACTCCGTTTACCGTCCTGGTAACGGCAGAGCTGTCCGAATCGCAGACATAAATTTTCTTTCCGGAAATATAGCCGGTGTTTCTGTTTACCGAGACTGCCGCAGTGCCGGAAAGTGATGCGCGCTCCCCGTCAGACAGGTATACCTCCTCTTTCTCGGAGTATACGAAGTTGAACCTGCCAAGCGGTGTGACTGAGCCGTCCGAATACCAGTTCAATATATCGCCTGAGGCATTGTCGACCCACTTAAATTCCATATCGACCGTGCCGGTCATACCCAAAAGCGCCTTATTGACCTTTAACGCAAGCTCTAAGCCCGACACATTGTACTCGGCCGTTCCTATCCTTTCGGCCGTCCCGTCTTTGCCGAGCCTTGAAACATCGCCCGGCGCGGGGGTGTTTATGACATAATCATAGCCCTCCCACCCCGTTGCGTGATTGCGGTCGGAATCTATATATATCTTCATCCATTCGCTTCCCTCGGGCACGGTAATGCTTTCCGCCGTCTTTGCATAGAAATAAAGATATTCATTGTCGCGCGAAACTTTGGACTCTGTCACATTGTTTCTCTTGGTGTAATTTTCGTAGGTTTTTCCGCCGTAGCCCATATAGTTCCTGTCATATTTTCCTTTATAGCCGAAAAATGTCGGGGTAACCAAATTCCAGCCGGAAAAGTCATAAATATCGATCGTTTTTTCCGCTCCGGCGATCTCTCTTTTTTCCGTGCCCTTAAACTTTCTTATGGCGTCGACCAAAAGCGCGTAATAATTATCCTTCATGTCTCCCTTTGTGGGCTCCATGTCACGGCTTCCTTCGTTGTCATACGCGTCGGGGAATGCGTTCGAAACGCCGTTCCACTGCTGATATCTTCCTGCTATCCATTCGTTCCAGCCGTCGATAAACATAAGCTCGGGGTCGATCTCGAGAGCGCGCTCTAACTGTTCGGAAAAGAAATATCCGTACTTATATGCGCCGGGCGTTTTGTCCTGCCCGAGCAAGGATGTGTAGCTTCTGCCCATTGCATACTCGTCATTCATCGGAGCGAGGCGGTCTCTTATATAAGAGTGATTTGCCGCAACTCCGACGGTCGCTTCTTCAAATGTTCCGTCCGCCCGTTTTGTATAGCCGTTCTGGGGATATATTTCGAGCCAGCCCCACTGGTTTTCTTTCGTCTGCCCCGAAGTGTACGAGGGCTGAGGGCCGCGGAAGGTGAAAAAGCTCTTGATCTCGTTCATTAATGCCGCGTCCTCAGGGTCTTTGTCACGGGGTGTCAGCGTGTCGGTATACGCCAATATCAGGGGCTTGCCCTCCCAGTAAAACCAGAGGTCGGACCATTTGCCCTCTTTATATGCACCCAGATATATGCGCTTCACATTTTCCTTTATCTCCTTGTTGTCGGGAGTAAAATTCGTCACGAAGCACACTTTCGGGGCGTTAACGCCGTCGGCTTTTGTGTCGTGAAGCGCGTTAAAGAGCACCCCGTATTCGCGCCTCCAGGAGCTTCTTCCGTTGGTGGTGTCAAAAAACAGCACGTCCACTCCGGCGGCGGCGAACATTTCCGCGTGCTTTCTGTATACCCAGTAATCGATTCCCGAGTAATAGCCGAAAAGGGGCTCGTTCCAGAAAAACGAGGTTCCGCTTGTTGGCCAGAGCTTGTTTGTGTAGTCGTATTTCGCCTCGGGGTGCTCCTTTGCAAACTCAGAATTGTTAAACGGCGCGTTCGTCTCAAAGTCTCTATGCCATGTCCAGTAGAACATACCGACCTTTTTTCCTTCACGCACGGGGCCCGTCTCCTCATATGTTGCCGCGCGCCGGCCGAGGTCGTCCGTCAGCGCCCAGGTCGACTCGTGCGCGTTCACGAGCGCAAAGTCCGGTACGGGGGTGTACTCTTCTTCAACATATTTTTCTTTTTGGAAGCCGACTTTTACTACCGTCATGCTTCTGTAATTGTCATTTGCAAGACTGCTTTGAAAATATACCTTCTGTTTTCCGCTGACGGCCTTCTTAAGTGCTCCTTTAAAAACCTCTTCCTTATCGGGGCAGTGGCGGTCAATGTTGACATAGCCTATGACCTCGCCGTTTTCGCTTCCGAGCCTTACGATGACCCTGTCGCCGTCACACGCTCCGCGCATATCGTTTTTTGCCCTGATCGCGACTGTCTGAATATCGGTCAAGTCAACATTGTCGATACTGAAAAAGCCGTACGGCTGTTTAAACCATATCCCGCCGTCGGCCTGCTCCGCGTTTGTCCCGGCAATAAATAAGGACTGGCCGTAGTCCTCGCTCGCCGATGCGCATATTGCGCCCGGCAGTACGAACGAAAGCGCAAGTGTAACCAAAATAATCTTTTTGAACATATCTTTTTTACCTCCTTTTCTCCGATTATATCACTTCAAAATGAAAAAATCTTATACAAAAAGGACATAAACTTGAACAAACGATACTTTTTTTAAATTTTTTAGCCGATTATTCTTTTTTAATCAAATGCTTTTTGGCAGTAAAAAACACGGTCAACCCTGGAAAATTAGTTAACCGTGTTTTGATATTTACCGTCTCTTAGCCGAAGTATCTCTTTAATAGTCCCTCAAATGCTCTGCCGTGGCGAGCCTCGTCACAGAAATCCAATCAGAAAGCCTTTATTTATGAGAGTTTGCGAGCTCTCGGCACTAAATTTGCCCACCGTTTGCCCACAAGAATTTTTTGCCCACAGATTGTCGTTGCATCTGTTTTATGGTCTTATGTAAAAGAGGATTTGACAACCCTTCAAAACAACTTATTTTTATATGCTGACAATACCCAATAGGTGAAAAGAAAACTTAATTATCTTGAATACTAAAATCCAATCCGAATTACATATTTTATACCTCAAAAACCTTGATGTAGAGCCATTTGAAGGCATTTTCATAAGTCACAAAAATACCTCTGAAATTAAGTTACGCTCCAAATTTTCAAGGGTTTCATGTACTATTTGACCTAAAATCGGGCTAACTCGTTCTTTTTTCACACCCCTCAAACGCAGGTGTGGTAAGGCTTTGCAGGTTTGCCCTTGGTGTAGACGCTCCAAATCCAACCCAAATTTCCATTCCACGAACCCCATTTTTGAGGTCTTGATCCAAATTTGCTCCAAATTATTTTACCAAAAAAGAGGTTTGCAACATGTACAAACCTCTTTTCAAGCAGTTATTTAATTACTCTTCTTCAAAGGCATCTTTACCCAAACCACATGTTGGGCAAACCCAATCCTCAGGTACGTCTTCCCATGAAGTGCCAGGTTTTATGCCATTTTCAGGGTCTCCAACCTCAGGGTCATAAACATAACCACATGGACATACATACTTTTTCATAGTAGCATTTCTCCTTAGCCAAAATATCTCTTCAAAAGTCCTTCAAATGCCTTGCCGTGGCGAGCTTCGTCACGCGCCATCTCGTGAACGGTGTCGTGGATCGCGTCGAGTCCTTCCTCCTTAGCAAGCTTTGCAAGCTGTGTCTTGCCCTCGGTTGCGCCGTGCTCAGCCATAACGCGCATCTCAAGGTTCTTCTTTGTGGAGTCGGTCACAACGTCGCCCAAAAGCTCCGCGAACTTCGCAGCATGCTCAGCCTCTTCATAAGCCGCCTTCTCCCAATAGAGCGCGATCTCGGGATAGCCCTCTCTTGCCGCAACTCTCGCCATAGCAAGATACATGCCAACCTCGGTGCACTCGCCGGTAAAGTTAGCTTCAAGGCCTTCTCTTATTTCCTTCTTAACGTCCTTCGCAACGCCTACCGTGTGCTCTGCCGCCCAAACCTTCTCGGTCTCTTCAACTACCTTGAACTTAGAGCCCGGAACGCCGCACTGGGGGCACTTTTCGGGAGGAGTATCTCCCTCGTGAACATAACCGCAAACAGGACAAACAAACTTTTTCATAATCATTACCTCTTTCTTTAATTAATTTTATTTTTATCTTCGGAAGCTATGCACTCGGGGCATATTCCGCGAAAATCAATGGTGTAGCCTGTGATCAGAAATCCCGAACCGACCGCCAGTCGCTCTGCTAAGTCCTTTTCATAGGGAGCCGGAAGGTCTAAAACCCTTTTGCACTTTTCGCACGTTATGTGGTAGTGCCCTTCGGTGTTCCCGTCAAACCTCGAAGTGTCGCCCGAAAGCTTTAATAGCTCGCCGGTCTCCGTCAGCTGTTCCAAATTTCTATATACCGTCGCCAGGCTAAGCTCCGGCATCTCGTCTTTTAATTTAAGGTATACCCATTCGGCCGTCGGGTGGCTCTTAGTCCCCCGAATCACTTCGAGTATCCTGTCCCTTTTGGGACTTTTTTTTAATCTCATTTTTACTCCTCAATAATGATAATCGTTATTGTTATTATTAATATAACACACCTTTTCAATTTTGTCAAGCACTTTTTTAAAAAAATTAAGGCTGTGAATTTTCACAGCCCTGAAATGAGTTCTGAGGCTGTTATCGCCATAACCTCGCCGTCCTGTGCCATTTTAAGATATTTGCCGAAATTGTTCTACATATCGGTCGCCGTTACCGTTGTCATTTTATCCGCCTCCTTTAGCTAATATTATTATATACTATTTTAGCTAATTTGCCAACACCGTTCTTTTCGCCTTTATACGTTCATCGGCACCGCGTACGTACTGAACTGCACGTTTTGTTCAAGGTCAAAATTATCGATTGCCTTAATAAGACCGATACACCCGACCTGAAAAAGATCGTCCGCCGACGCGCCGCGCGAGGAAAAGCGCTGTATGATGCTCAGCACAAGTCTCAAATTCCCTTTCGTGAACGTCTCGCGCGCCTCGTAGTCGCCCTCTTTCACCTTTTTTAATAGCTCCTCTTTTTCCTTTGCCGATAAAACCGGAAGCTTTGACGTGTTGACTCCGCAGATCTCCACCTTGTTAAGATACATATAAAACACCCTTTCAGCTTAATTTTGCAATGTCCTTTTTCAGCTTCAAAAGTATTCTCTTCTCCAGCCTTGAAATATAGCTTTGCGATATGCCGAGCATATCGGCGACCTCTTTTTGCGTGAGCTCCTCTTTCCCGTCGAGCCCGAACCTTAAATTCATGATCGTGCGCTCACGCGCACCGAGCCGGGTCACCGCGTCGTTCAGGATCTTTTTCTCCGCCTCGGATTCGATACCCCTGTTCACGATGTCGTCGTCCGTGCCCAAAAGCTCGGAAAGCAAAAGCTCGTTGCCGTCCCAGTCGGTGTTTAACGGCTCGTCGAGCGAGATCTCCGAGCGCTGATTACTGCTCTTTCGCAAATACATCAAAATTTCGTTTTCGATACAGCGCGAGGCATATGTCGCAAGCTTGATATTTTTGCCCGTGTTGAATGTGCTTATCGCCTTGATGAGCCCGATCGAGCCGATCGAGACCAGGTCCTCCGTGCCGATGCCCGTGTTGTCAAACCGCCGCGCTATATAGACCACAAGCCTCAAATTCCGCTCGATGAGCTCGCGTTTGGCGTCCTCGTCGCCCAAGTCAAGTCGTTTTAATAAAACCGCCTCCTCTTCTTTGTCAAGGGGCGGCGGAAGCGGTTCCGCTCCCCCTATGTAATGAATGTCGCCTTCATTTAATATGTTCTTTAAAAGCTCCAGTATGGCTTTGAGCCCTTTCAAAAAAAGCACCTCCGATCAATGCGTTAAAGCTTCTGTCCCCCGAAAGACGTTTATCTGTTATCCCGATTGCCGCGTCATAAGTGAATAGAGCGCCCGAGTCATTCACTGTCAGCCTGTCCGGAACGAAGAGTAAAAGCTCACCCTCACCCGAGGCAGTGTGTATCTTCATTTTCCGCGACGAGGTGTGTATTTCCTCCGTGAAAATGTCCTCCGCGACGATGATGTCAAGCCCCGTGACAGGGTCCCGGGCGCGGTTTCCGCTGTCATAGATCGCGGTCAGATGATAGACCTTGCCGTCCTTTAATACCGAAATCTCTATAATTTCGCTCCGCCGCCGCATTTTTGACCCGGCAAATATAACGGTTACGGCCGTGATGCCGATCCCGGCGAGCGCATAAAAAATCGGGCGGTCAAAATAAATGAACCCGTTTAGCGCGCTCCCGCCCGAGAGGAGCGCAAGCGCATATGCCGCTCCGCCCGATGACGAGAAGGTGATAAAAAAGATCAGGCATCTTTTTAAAAACGCCTTCGCCGAGTAAAAGCGCCCTGCTGCAAGCGCCATGAGCGCCAAAACGGAGATCCTTAAAAATATACTCCCCACCGCGGGCTTTATTATCACTAAAACGGCATATGCCGCGCCGGCCAGCGCGGCAAGAGCGCACCTTAAAAGCCGCGCCCTTTCGCCGGCGAGCCTTTCGGATAAAAGGACTAAAAGAAGATCAAATATGAAATTTTCCAGAAAATAAACGTCGATGTACAAGACCATAATTAGATTATACCGCCGGCGCGGCGATTTTCCTGTCGATTTAGGGTAGAAGATCACTTAAAACTTTTTGACAAAAAGATGCATATTTCTCACTTGACTATTTAGCCCGCCTGTAATATAATAAAACAGAATATAATATGAAAGAGGATCGTTCAATTGAAAGTATTAAAAGAAATCGGCAGCTGGATAGCATACATCGTCGTTGCCTTTGTCATCGCATCGCTTCTTAACGTTTTCGTGTTCCAGATAACGCGCGTCTCCGGCTCCTCCATGGTGCCGACGCTTCATAACGGCGACCTTTATATCATCTCCAAGCTCGGCAAAATAACAGGATCCGTTCCCGACGCGGGCGATATTATAGTTATCGACAGCAGAACCGACCGTATCCGTTCGCTGGCGGACGATTTTACCGATATTCCGAAATATAACGCGCTCACGACCTTTGTGCGCCACTCGGCAGACGATATTTACTGGGTAAAGCGCGTCATCGGCCTCCCCGGCGACACCATACGCCTTTCTAACGGCAAGGTCTACAGAAACGGCACCGCGCTTTCGGAGGACTACATAAACAAAGAAGAATATCCCGACTATCCGGACATTGAGGTCACCGTGCCCGAGGGCTATCTCTGGGTCATGGGCGACAACCGCAACCATTCGTCCGACAGCCGCGTTATCGGCTGTGTTCCGGTGCAGAATGTCATCGGCAAGCTCAAATTCCGTCTTAAAAGCGGAAGATAACCGGCCGTTTCGGGCACAATAGCATCGGAGGAATTAAGATGGACAAAAAAATTTCCGAATCGCGCACCGAGCAGGTGCAGATCTTGAATCAGTCGAACATCAACGGGTTCGGCCGCCTCTTCGGCGGTCAGCTCATGCAGTGGATCGACGTTGTGGCCGCGGTCACCGCGCGCCGCCATTCCGAAAAGAATGTGACGACCGTTTTGGTCGACCGTCTGGAATTTAAAAAACCGGCAAGGGTCAACAACACCTTAGTGTTAAACGGCCACATCACCTATGTCGGCAGAACATCGATGGAGGTCTGCGTGGACACTTTTATCGAGTCGCTTTCAGGCGAGCGCACGCTGATCAATACGGCATATGTCGTTATGGTCGCCTTGGATGAGAACGACTGCCCCACTCCCGTCCCGGGTCTTATATTAACGACGGACGAGGAAAAGGCCGAGTGGGAGGCCGCGAAAAAAAGAAGGGCAAAAAATTAAAAAGTCAGGCAAATTTTGCTTGACTTTTTCTTTTGTTTGTGGTATCATAAGTCTTACGGGAGTTTAGCTCAGCTGGGAGAGCATCTGCCTTACAAGCAGAGGGTCATAGGTTCGAGCCCTATAACTCCCACCAAAAATACGGTATACCGCTTGCGGTGTGCCGTATTTTTTAGTTAGCCGATTATTTTATAGGGCTCGAACCTTGGCATGACGTCAGTTAGGGGTGCACCTTTTGGTGCACCCTTCGAGCCCTATAACTCCCACCTACAAAAAAGCATTGCGAAAGCAATTCTTTTTTGTAGTGAAATTTGCCGCTCCGCGTCAAGTGAAATCTACGGTGAAATATGTCTTTCGCGCGTGCAACATTCGCTTCGCGATTGTTACAAATTTCATATCACCCATGGATTTCACATCGAGCGCCAGCGATATATTTCACTTTTAGCAGCCTTTTGTGATTTTTCGCACGAAACCGTTGCTTTTTTCTTTTAAAACAAAAAAGGCGGTCTTGGGGCACCCTCCGTAAGGAAGGTGCCCCAACTGCTTTACATTTGACTCCTTTTCGGATTGTGTTGTCACAATCCGATGCTCGCTATCCCTATGGACTCGGTGACGTATGCTTCGTATTATTTGTTTATAACTTCTTTGTACCAAGTTGGAACGGGTTTTGTCATATTATCATACCAACTTAGTACATCTTTTGCTTGATTTACCATTACTTGAATTTTGCTCTGACCAAAAGGAATTGCCCAAGGCACAGAAGATAAAGTATTACTGCTGATATAAAGTGCGAGCAACTCCCAAAACGGAATTGGTACATCATTGCTGAAGTATCCGTTTACCATTCCGGTTGCAAATAAAGGAGCAGCTTGAGCACACCACACAATGCGGTTAAATTCTTCCCACGGATCTCCAAAGTCATTTCTGTTAAAATCAATAATGTAAAGTTGCTTATCATTCCCTATCATCATATTGCCGATATGATAATCTCCGTGCTGATAAGTTCGAGGGCGACCGCTGAGTAAATATCTGTGAGCATTAATGTAATCAATGAAGGCTTGCCCATTTTCGTACTTGATAGGACATTCTTCATACATTTTGATTTTGCGGTCTGCTTTACGATTAAAGTAAATTTCCCAATCTTCTATTCCTTTGGGAGCTGGGATTTTGTGAATCTCCTTCAGTATTCTTCCCGCTTCAAAACCATAAGAATATTGTTCTTCGCATGTTAAATTATGTACATTTTCTTCTACATCAACGCCATCTATCCAAGTTTGAATAGAATAAACTCCTTCATCAGATGTACCGAACTCTAAAGGTTTGCACATTGGCACACCGAGAGTCGCTACCTGACTCATAAGTTCATATTCACTTTTCTTTCTGTCATACTGTTCAATCGGAGAAACACGAAGCAAAAATCTTTTTCCTTGTTCGTCAGTAAGACAGTATTTTTTATCTTCTGACCAACCTTTATCTATTAGTTGCTTTGTAATAAACTTATGTTGTGGCACAGTCTTTCCCTCCTTCAGATAGCAAATAGTTATTTGCTATCTGAAAATTATTATATCATAAAATGATTTTTCCGCAAACCAGTCATTTTGACGACTTACAAAAGCAAAAAGGGAAACGACTTCCTTGCGGAGTGTTTCCCTTTAGGCCGCCCTTTTTGCTTAGATTTACTATCTTGCTATTCTCTTGAAGTTTGCGATTGTTTCGGGCTCTTCTTCCTCATAGAAAGGAATCATGCAAGAAGAATTTGCCGCAACCGTAACAAAAGCGAATGCGCACGCCGCGATAGCCGCACCGTAACGAGCAACGCCCTTCTTTAAGAGTTCTGTTACCTTTTTCATTTTTCTCACCTCCGATTTTTCATTGAAGAATCTTCCCCGGATTCTTCCCTTTAATTATAGCACAAAATCGGAGCCGTGACACAAAAGTGGCATAAAATGCACGTTTAGCGGCATAAAAGGTAATTTTTTGGGAAATATATCCAATTGCCTGTTTTTTACTGCTCAAAAATGACGAAAGAAAGTGAAAAAATATCGTCCCGGACGGCAATTCTGTGAATACTTTTATAGCGCATAAGAGCCGATTCGATGTTGCCGATCCCGAACCCGTGATTTTTCCTGTCTGCCTTTTTCGTTGTAAGCGACGGAACCGTTCCGGGTTCAACCGAGTTTTCTATTTTCGTAATGACCGAGTTGTTGTCATATTTAACGGTCATCATTATTCTTTTCGGGCCGTTCATTATTTTGGAGCACGCCTCGACGGCATTGTCCAATGCGTTGCCGAACAAAACGCAAAGGTCGATAACCTCGATCGAAAGCGTTTCGGGAAGGCAGATGTCATATGTAAACGAAATGTCCATCTCCTCGGCCGCTCTTCTTTTGGAATTTATCAGCGCGTCCACCACGGAATTACCTGTATTGACACCGTCCGGCGCCTTTCCTCTGATCTTTTCGCCGAACTGATCCAGATATTCGATGCCCTTTTCGCACTCGCCGTTTTCAAAGAAGCTCCGAAGCGCGATGTCGTGATTCTTAAGGTCGTGGCGCAGCTTTCGGAGCGCCTTCTGCGAACCGATGACCTCCGACATATACTGCTCGAATTCTCTTTTCGCGCTGTTTGATATCCCGCGCTCGTACTCATCATACGACCTGTGAATGATCGCGTCGTAAAGATAGACCGCAAAGAACCCTGCATAGACAAGGCCGAGACAGCAAAACGCCGATGCACTGTCAAACTGCGCAAGGTCAGGGCTCATATATTGATAAATATAGATAAGATAGCATGCGGTAATATTTGTGCCGAAAAGCACGGATATTATGATCCAGTATGACGGGCGTATAAAATTCACATGCCCGTCGTTCTTTCTCATGCAGACTACCTTTGCCGCAACAAATGACACGACCTTTGACATCAGCGTGCCCATCATGGTATACTGCGGAACAGAGACGATCTCTGAATAAGAGACTCCCATAAACACGTGCATAAACATAATAGTCAGAACCTCAGAAACTGACAAAAGCGCGACCGAGAATGCCGAAATGAACATATTTCTTCTGATGTTGCCCGAATAAAGCGTCAGAACTGCGCCCATGACCGCAACGGAGAACACGAGGTTTAATACCATCTGATAACAGAAGCAGTTGACGATCCTGACCAGCGATGTCATTAATATAACTCCGAACGCATAGCTTATCTTGCTGAGCCCGGAAGTATCACCGTATGAGTTGAACACCATGAAGGTGACGATCGCCTCATACATGCATATCAAAAAACTTACTATGCCGAAGTCGCTCATACGAATTTTGCCCCCTCGTATAAGCAATTACCCTTTTTCACAATTCTTCCCCCTTTTAATGCCCTGTCTTTTATAATAACATAAAAAAGGAGATTTTGCAATTATATGAGCAATATTTTTTTACTGTATGAAGAGAACGATCGGCACGACCGCCTCCGTGATCCTTCCCTCCGCCTTCGCGTGCGCATAAATAACGTTTTTCCCGTTTTTCGCCTCCGGCAAAACGGTGATTTTGCGGGTTATGAAGTCATCCTTTTCCTCTTCCTTTCTTTGCAGGCACAAGACGCTTTCGGTGACATCGGCCGAAAAGCCCTCAGGAAGAGTGAGAGTGACATGAATGTATTTAACGTCTCTGGTGACATTTTCAAAAATGAATTTTAAGTCAAGCTCATCGCCGGCCGATACTTTGTATTTTGAAAGCTCAACGCGGCCGCGCGCATAGATAAGGTCGGGAAAGTCAACAGAAAGCCCGGTCTTTGGAATCGGGAAGTCCGGCACATAAAAAAGGTGGCGCCAGCCGATGTTTACAAGCGGCTCTAAGGCCGTCTCCCCGTCCGAAAGCTCGGCCTTAAGGCCGTATGCGTTAAGGCACGCGGGCATTAACGCGGCGACTCTTTCTGTCATCTCGGTACAGCTTGTGGGAAGCTTGTAGAGCGCCGATAAATCTATCGCGACGGATTTTATCGAGTCACCGATATAGTCTGCCCAGTCTTGCGGCACGCAGTCCTCCCCATTCATAATGCCCATGACAGAGCCGATCGTCGCACCTGTGCAGTCCGTGTCGTCGCCGCAGGAGATCGCCGCTATCATCGACTTTTTATAGTCGCCCTCACCGAATAAGAGCCCCAAAATGACGAACGCGACGTTCGCCGGCGCCATAAAATAACCGAGCTCCTTTGTCTCATCGACAATCAGCTCCCTCGCCTCGGCAAGCGTTTTTCCCTCATCGTAAAGCTCGACCGCCTTTTTAATGCTCTTCGCCGTCAGTGTTGTCTCCGGAATGAAAGAAAGCGCCGAATCAATGAGCGCCCTTATGTCCTTTTCGGTGAAGGCTAAACTCTCAAGCGCCGCGACAAACATCGCGGCATATGTTCCCTCGCCCATTCCGTGATCGACGCACGCGTCGAAATACGCATAGTGCGCCGCAAGCTCCGGATAGCCCGGAAATAAGCACGCCCAGATCTCAGTTCTTATCCACGCGCCGTTAGAGTGCTTCCACTTGTCGTTATTTACCTCTCCGCTCATCGGCGGAAGAATTCCCGATCGCATATTCGCCTTGCATATGCCGTATTCGTTCCACGGCGCGGTGATATAGTCAATCCAGTACTCGCCCAAAAGGTGCGGATTTACCGCGCGGATGCCGTAGTCCTCGACGGCACGGAGCCACACGAGCTGAAGGTCAAGGTCATCGTTCGGGAGCGGCTCGCCCTTTTTGGTCGTGAAGCCGTCAAGCTCGATCATCTCTTTTTTGCCCTCATACGGCGCGCCCATCGTTCCGCCGATGTTTTTGCCCGTCCAGCAGGCGGAGACTTTCTTTAAATATTCTTTTTTGTTTATTATCATAAAAATTCCCCCTTTTTCTTTTATTGTAGCGCAGATTTATGTGCCGTTCAATTACAAAAGGTGCGCATTTAATTACACATTTCGTCTTGTGTTTTTCGCCGGTTAATGATATAATCTTAGCGAAAGGACGGCGGTTTTATGAAAAAATACGAGCGTGCAAAGCTATTTGCCGAAAATGAATATATCATAGTTCAGCACGATAAAAGGACGGAACCCGAGCCGTTGCACACGCACGACTTTTTGGAGATCGTATATATCGAGTCCGGCTCGGCTACCCAGTATGTCGACGGGGAAAAATACCCCGTGGCAAAAGGCTCGCTTCTATTCATCAACTGCCAAAGCACGCACGCGTTTTATCCCGAGCCCTGCCTTGGCTATTACCACATTCTCCTTCGCCCGGAATGCATAAGCGAAAAGATCATCGACCCCGAAAACGCGTTTGCGCTTTTGAGCCTCACGATGTTTGAGGAATTTCGCGGAATCGACCGCAAGGTCGTTTCGCCGCATTTTTCCGGGAGCGAGTCGGTTTTGATAGGGAACATTTTCAAGACGATGTTCTCAGAATACCGCGAAAAAAAGCCCGGCAGTGCGACCGTGCTTTTGGGCTATACGTTAATTATACTGACTCACATTTTCAGGCGGATGTTCCCGGGCTCCGGCGAAGGCAAAAACCTTTTCCCGGATATAACGGATTTTATCGGGTCGCATTACCCGGAAAAGCTCACACTTCCGCTTCTGGCGGAAAAATCGTTCTATTCGCCTAAGTATTTTTCAAAGATGTTTAAAAAGTGCTACGGAGTGACTGTGAGCGACTATATTCAGAAAAAAAGGATCGACGAGGGCGCGCGACTGCTTAAAGAGACGGACGAGACCGTCGAGCGCATAAGCACCCTTGTCGGCTATCCCGACCCCGTCCATTTTTTCCGGTATTTTAAGAAGTATTATAATATGACTCCCGCAGAATACAAAAAGGAATCGCAGTGAAATTCACTGCGATTTTCTTATAAATATTTTTCCGTGATTTTTTTCATTTCGGGAAGCTTTTTCTCGATGTCCGAAACGAGCTTGAATTGATTTCTCGCTCTGTCTAAGTTGTGGTTCTCACGGTGAACCTTAAAATATGTATCGCCGTTTAAATGATCCGCCAAAAACCTGATTCCGCATTCATAGGTCAAAATGAGGGCGGAAACGGGCAGGAGCTCCTTCTCCTTATCCGTCAGGCAGTCCTTTGTCTTTTCCAGAAAGCCCTTTGCAAACTGCTCATATTTTTCAAGGTCAAAATATATCTTGGAAAGATCCGTCTCGTCCTCCGCTCCGCTCGACGCGCCGAAACGCAGTGCGTCTCCGAAATCGTAGAGCATCGAGCCCGGCATAACGGTGTCCAGATCGATAACGCAGACGTCCTCGCCCGTCTTATCGTCAAAAAGCACGTTGTTTAATTTCGTGTCGTTATGCGTCACGCGAAGGGGCACGCTTCCGTCCGCGATCGCGTCCACAATAAGGTGCGCATATTTTGAATACTCATGCGCGAAAGCGACCTCGTCCGAAACAGAGGAAAGCCTTCCTGCCGCGTCGTTCTTCTCAGCCTCGGCAAGCTGAGCGATCCTGACCGGAGTATTATGAAAATCCACGATCGTTTCGTGGAGTTCATCTGCCGGGAAATCGTCTAACATCATCTGAAATTTGCCGAACGCACGGCCGGCATAGTAAAGCTGAACGGGGTTTTCCACAATGTCATAGCTTAAAGAATTCTCGACGAATTTATACATTCTGTAATATCCGTCGTCCGCCTTATAGCAGGACTCGCCCTCCCATGTGGGAATGACGGTTAAAGTCTCCCTGTCCGCGTCGCCGCCGGCGGCCTTAATCTTTTTCCTTAAGTGGTTCGTGACATTATAAATGTTTTCCATGACCTCGCAAGGCTTTTTGAACACGTTGCTGTTTATTCTTTGCAGAATATATCTCGGTGTGGAATCGCAAAGATACGTGTCGTTGATGTGGCCGTTTCCGTATGCGTGAATATCCGTATCCACACGGAAATGCGACAAAATTTCAGATAGCTCCATTTTTCTAACCTCTCATCTTATATAATCCCTTTTCGGTGAGTGCGGTAAGTGCGGCGTGAACCTTGGGCGCGTCCTCTTTATAGGTCACGCCGTACCAGACCTCGTCCGTCATCTCCACTCTCACCTTAAGGTTTTCTTCTCTCATTCGCTCGCCGATAACGCTCGGGAGGAAAAATTCCGACTTCGGCTCATTTATGTGCTCTTTTAAGAACAGCTCAAGCTTCTTTTCGATATAGCCGAAAATGCCGGTGTCAAGCCCCCACATATTCATCGACACGACCGTGTCCGGCGACAGATCGGTGTCTGGCGTAATATCGGTCATCTCCTCGACCTTTAATAAATACCCGTCCCGAACGGTGCATATTCCGCGCGAAACAGAACCGTTTTCTGATAAGGTGTTCGAAAGGCGGTATCCCGCCATTGACATACCGCCTTTTTTCGTGAGCGAGTCAAACATCTTTTTATAAACGGTCCTGCCGTAATAATCGTCCGCGTTGATGACTAAAAACGGGTTTTTAACAGCGTTCCTTGCCGCAAGCACCGCATGCGCCGTGCCCCACGGCTTTTCTCTGCCCTCCGGACAGCTAAATCCCTCCGGAAGATCGGAAAGCTCCTGAAAAACATATTCTGTATCGATCATTTTTTCGATACGGCGCCCCGCCATCGCCCGAAAGTCGGACTCAATGTCCTTCCTTATAACGATCACTGCTTTGTCAAACCCGGCGTTCTTTGCGTCATACACCGAGTAATCGATAATCATCTCTCCGTTCGCGCCGATGGGCGACGCCTGCTTAAGACCGCCGAAACGGCTTCCCATTCCGGCCGCCATAATTACCAATTCTGCGCTCATATAAAAAACCCTCTTTTTTTATTTATTTTGACTTTTTCATCCATTTTCCGCCCGTGAAGTCCGGGAACGCGACCGGCGTGCCCGAAAGGGAGACGGACTGCTCCGAAAGCGCGGAAACGACCATCAGGCTCGCCGCGTCGTAAACGTCAAGCTTCATCGGATTTCCGGCTCTTAAATCGTCAAAAAACGTCTTGAATTCGAGCCAGTCCATTCCGTCATGCGTTCCGGTGACTCCGTCCTCAATATACTTTTTCCACACGGGGTGCTCATAATCCTTTTCATATTCCTTCGCGTTGCCGACTGATGAGCTTCTCCACGAAAATTCGCGCTTAATGTCCTCCTCGCGATCTAAAAATACCGAGTCTGTCGCCTCTTCATACATTCCGGCCGTTCCTATAACGGTGAAGCCGCGGCTGTAAAAGCGCGGAAGCGTGGTGTTCAGCGTTAATGTGACCGTCTCGCCCCCGGCGCATTTTATCACGGTCGTTACAACGTCGCCCTGTGCAAATTCAGTGTTTGCCAGCGCTTCATCGTCCGGCTTTCTTTTTTTAATATATTCCTTTAAGCCGGAAGCTTTCGATGCGGTGGACGAAAGCGTTAAAAAGCGGTTTCCGCGGTTGATTCCCAAAATATCCGCGATCGGGCCGAGCTCGTGCGTGGGGTAGTTCTCGCAGTTTCTCTTTATGTAGTTATCGAGCCTGTAGTGCCTGTTCTCGCGCCCGAACGCGATCTCATAGCGAAGATCGTGCATATATCCGCCGGCACAGTGAACTATTTTGCCGAAAAGCCCTTTCTCCACCATGTTTTTAACCATCATTTCGCGCCGTCCGAAACAGCAGTTTTCAAGGAACATAAAAGGCGTGCCCGTCTCTTCATAGGCTCTGACAAGCTCATAGCAGTCGTTCACCGAGTAAGCTCCGCCGACCTCGACAGCCGTCGCCTTGCCTGCGCGCATCGCCGCGATCGCGATCGGAACGTGATATTCCCACGATGTTGCGATGATGACTGTGTTGACATTTTCATCGGCCATAAGCTCTTTATAGTCAAGATATTCCCTCGGCGCTTCCTGCCCCGCGGCCGAAACAGCCTCCGCACCCTTTTTCACCCTGTCTTCATACACATCGCAAACGGCTGTCACGCGCTCGCCCTGTGCAAGCACAACGTCTTTTAAAAGCGTGCCGCCGCGGCACCCGAGTCCGATAAATCCGATTTTTATTTCCTTCATTAAAAACACCCCTTTACTTTTTCGGTTGTCCGTGATATTATATTATCACAACCAAAAGAACATAACAATGTAATTTCAGCCCGAAAAAATGAACTTTTAGTCCGAAAGAGGCGTTTTTATGATTTTTCCCTCGTTTCCCGTTTCAGAAAACCTTTTGATCTATGATATTAAAACGTTTTTCACCCGTGACTGCGTGCCCGACTTTGTGTTCCCCGGCGAGACGCACAACTTCTGGGAGTGCCTTTATGTGCTCTCGGGCAGCGTTTGCGCCTCGGGCGACGGACGGGTCTATAACCTCACGCGCGGAAATATGATCTGCCACAAGCCGATGGAGATGCATAAGTTCTACACCGACTCGCCGTCCGGCGCGAAAATTTTGGTGTTCTCGTTCTCGGCGGAGGGGCCGGCGGCAGACAAGCTCCGCGACAAGGTCTTTTTGCTCGCAGAGTCCGAGCGCTCACTTTTGGAGCTGATGCTCGCCTTTGCGAAAAGCTCGCCTCCGGTCTCCGACTGCGGAATGACGGACTATCTTCACGAGCCGACCGCTGAATACACCGAGGTCATCGCCGCATACATAAAGCTTTTGCTTTTAACACTTGCCGGAAAGGGAGAAAGCGAAAAAGCCTCCAACGATCCGGAGGCTTTCGTTTTTTCCGAGGCGGTGGAATTTATGGAGAAAAACCTTGCCGAGAACTTGAAAATTTCCGAGATCGCGGCCCACTGTAACACGAGTGTGACGGTGCTAAAGCGCATTTTCTCCAAATATTCCGGCGTCGGTATTCACAAATATTTCTTAAAGCTAAAGCTAAAGCGCGCGTCCGCCCTCCTTTCAGACGGCCGGACGGTGACGGAAACGGCGGATATTCTGGGCTTTTCCGACCAGGGCTATTTCTCCAAGGCGTTCAGGCGCGAGACGGGCGCTTCGCCCTCTGAGTTAAAGGCGAGCTGTTTTAAAAAGTTTAAATAGACCCTGCCGAAGGTGATGCGCTCAACATCGCTCTTTGCCACGAGCGCGCATTCTGAAATTTTTTCGTCCCCAAGATAAAAGGAAAGAGTGCCGAGCCTGTCGCCCTTTTTAACCGGAGAGGCGACCTCCTCATAAAGCTCCGTCTTCATTTCGACCTCGCCTGCGCCTTTTTTAATGAGCGCCGAGACAGCGCTCTCCGGCACGGCGACGGCGGTCTTCTCCATTCCCTTTTTCACCCTGACCGTGCCGACGGCAGACTCCGTATCCTCATAGCGCCAGACAGAGTAATTCGCAAAGCCGAAGTCCAAAAGCGTTCTCGCGTCCGCAAAGCGGGTCTTTGAGTCCGGCGCGTTCATCACGACCGCGATCAGGTTAAGGCCGTCGCGCTCTGCGGTCGCCGAGATGCAGCACCCGGCCTTCGAGGTCGAGCCCGTTTTAAGGCCGGTCGCCCCGTCGTAAAACCTTATGAGTTTATTTGTGTTCGCGAGCAGGAACTCGCCGTTTCGGAGGCTGTCTGTCCATATCTTCGTAAACCCGAAGATGTCCTTATGGCGCATGAGCTCTCTTGACATTAACGCGATGTCATATGCCGAGGAGACGTGGCCGTCTGAGTCCAGCCCGTTGGTGTTCTTAAAGCAGGTGTTTTTCATTCCGAGCTCATTTGCGCGCGCGTTCATTTTTTCGACAAAATCCTCGACCGATCCGGAAATATGCTCTGCCAAGGCGACGCACGCGTCATTCGCGCTCGCGACCGCGACGCCTTTTAAAAGGTCGTGCACGGTCATCTTTTCGCCCGAATCCAAAAATATCGTGGAGCCGCCCATCGACTTCGCGCGGTCGGACGCGGTCACGACATCGTCATATTTAAGGTTTCCTTTTTCGATCTCCTCCATCACGAGGAGCATCGTCATAATTTTCGTGACGCTTGCCGGCGGCAAGGCCAGATCCTTATTTTTTTCAAAAAGCACATCGCCCGTGTCCGCGCACATCAAAACCGCGCTCTCGGCCGAAAGCGAAGGCTCGGCCCCGTGCGCCGCGCACGAAAATAAAAGCATGAAGCAAACTGTCAGCGCAAAAATTCTTTTCATAGAAAAACCTCCCGGTATAGAATACTCTAAGGGAGGTTCTTTTATTCTAATTTTTGATAAATCCGCGGTCGGCCATGCTCGTAAACGTGTCGCCTCCGACAACGATGTGGTCGCAAAGCTCAATATCCAAAGGCCTGAGCGCTGCGGCAACGGCGTTCGTCATATCGATGTCCTGCTGAGACGGATGCGCGCTTCCGGACGGGTGATTGTGGCAGAGTACCACATAATTCACCTTCGCGTCAAACGCCGCCTGAACGATCTTTCGGATGCTGACGTCCACCCGGTCGCTCATTCCGCGCGAGATAATGCGCTTGCTCTTGACCTGATTTTTCGCATCTAAACAGATGACGGCCAAAACCTCTTCGCTCTCGCTTCCGATATAGTCTGTGCAGTAGCGCCCGGCGGCCGTCGAATTTGAAAGCTGGATCTTCTCGCCCGACCATTTGGAGCGAAGATATTCCGCCGGGAGACGGCCGAGCGCCGAGATGTAGCACGCCGTGCTCGTTCCGATCCCATCAACCTCCAAAAGTGCGGTAACGTCTGCGTCCAGCACACCCGAAAGCGTGCCGAACCTGTCAATCAGCCGGTGTGCGATGGGGTTCGTGTCCGCCCTCGGTATCGCATAGAAAAGCAGTAATTCCAAGATTTCGTGGTCACACCAGCCTTCAAATCCGCCGCTCTTAAATTTTTCCCTCACGCGTTCTCTGTGGCTTTCATGAACATTGCCTTCCATTATCATCACCCGTAAAAATTTATTTTATAAACGCCGATGCGTAAATAGCGCCCGTGTGCCTTTGCGCGGCAAGGAATACGTCGGCATTTTCCGCTCTTTCGGAAAGTGAGGCGGCAAACCCGTCAATATCGCTGATCCATGTGTCCTCCGGCACTTTCAAAAGCAAGACAGCGCTCTTAGCGCCTGATATTGCCTCTTTTGCCCTCTCTTCACATTCCGAAAGCGAGGCGGCTTGCCCCATAGGGCAATATTTTAAGCGCCCGACGCCGTAGAGCCGCTCCCCAATGTCCGCCGAGTTTATATAGGCATAGCAGTCAAGCAAACTCAAAAAATCAGAAAGCGCACTGCCGAGCAAGTTCTCGCTTGATAGAAGCTGTGCATCAAGAAGCGGATGGAGCTCCTCCGGTGCGGTCATATATACCGCGGCGCGAAGAGATGCCGTCGTTCCCTCTTCATATATTTTTCCGAGCATGGCCGAAACCGCCTTGTCCTCTGTCCGCGAAAAAAAGATGAGCACGTCGGAATCGGAATAGTCCTGATTTTTTTCAAACTCAAACCCGGTTTTTTTAAGAAAATTATCAAGTCCGAACGAAAAAACGCTGACCTTCAAGTCCGAAATTTCGCAAGCATAGATCTCCATAAAACGCTCCTTTGACTTAAAATAAAAAATCCTGCCGCAAAGTGACAGGATTTTTTGCTGGTCTGAGTGGGGAGGATCGAACTCCCGGCCTCTTGAACCCCATTCAAGCACGCTACCAAGCTGCGCTACACCCAGTTATTTTTCAAACGCAAAATGTATTATACCATAAGATGAGCGTCTTGTCAAGGGGAAAATGTAAAAAAGATAAATATCGGCCCGATTTCACATTTAACTAAGGTGAGCTTCCGGGTGTTTTTGTCTGATCATACGGCTTTTATTTTAATAAGATAATTTGCATAGTTATCCATTTTAAGATACGCCGCAAAATTTTCCGCCGTAACAATATCCTCTCTCACTATTTCAAGATTATGTGTTTCGTCAAGTAAATAATATTCAATCTTAACATCGCCATTAATGCCTGAAATGTCAAGCTTTACCTCCTTCGCAGGGGTGCTTTCCTCATCATTAAAGTGGGTAAGCATTATTGCGCTGTTACGCCCGTCGGTTGCGGCACAGCTGTAAATGTCGTCAACACACCGTTCTGTCGGAATATGCACACCAAGCCTTCTTAGGTCGCGGAACATCAAAAAGGAATAATACCCCTTGAGCGGCTCATATGTATAATCCTTAAACAAGCCGTTCATTCCGCAAGGACGAGCATCATAATACATAAGCATTCCAAGACTTGTATTCTGACAAACGCTCATACTCCCGGCAATAAACGCAGCGCCTTTAATGCTCTTTTCCCGGATAATCGAATACCGCCAATCCTCGCCCGACCAGCCTTTAATGTAATTCCATTCACTAAGTATCGTAAATGTATCTTCAAGGCCGTACTCCGAAAGAGCTCTTTCACCCTCAAGCACCGCATTGCAGACTCCGATCGGAGCGTTTGCATAGCAGTGGTATGAATAAAAGTCAAGAGGAATGTCTCTTTCCTTTACGGCTTTAAGGAAATTGCGCTTAAAGTTATCTCTCCACGAAGAGCAAAATGCCGGACCGCCGATTTTCAGGTTCGGAAAATTCTTTTTCAGATATTTTGCCGTCATCAGTTAAACATTCCTTCCGCGCCCTTGCCGGAGAACATCGCGATAACGTTCTTTTTAAGAAGCGCATTTTCATTATGTGATAAATTACCGTCGCCCGACAAAACCTCGCCGGCCGCCGCACTCGCCTCGGAGAGCACCGCCCCGTCGCGCGCGATGTCGCCGATCTTCATTTCCGGAAGGCCGTGCTGCCTCGTGCCGAAAATTTCGCCCGGGCCGCGAAGCTCCAGGTCCTTGGAGGCAATTAAAAATCCGTCCTCGGTCGAGGCCAAAATATCAAGCCTTTCGCGCGTGGTCTTGCTCTCGGAATCGGAAAAGAGCACGCAGTAGCTCTGCTTTTTTCCGCGCCCGACTCTGCCGCGGAGCTGGTGAAGCTGCGCAAGGCCGAACCTCTCGGCGTTTTCCACCACCATTAAGGTCGCGTTGGGCACATTCACACCGACTTCGATGACCGTGGTCGATACAAGAATTTTTATCTCGCCTGCGACAAAGCGCTCCATTATCTCTTCCTTTTCCTTGCTTTTCATCTTGCCGTGCACGAAGCCGACCGCGATGTCCGGGAAAATCTCTTTGTCAAGCCTTTCGGCATATTCCGTGACGGACTTAAGCTCCGCCGCATCGCCCTCCGTCACCATCGGGCACACGATGTAGACCTGGCTGCCCTCTTTTATGTTCTTTTCGATGAAATTGTAGATTCTGCGGCGCATATCCTCGCCGACGACATAGGTCTTAATCTTCTGTCTGCCGGGGGGCAGCTCGTCGATGACCGAAATATCAAGGTCGCTGTATAAGATGAGAGCGAGCGTTCTGGGGATCGGCGTCGCCGTCATAACCAGAATATGCGGCGCTTTTTCGGCCTTACCGGCAAGCGACGCGCGCTGTTTAACGCCGAAACGGTGCTGTTCGTCCGTTATCACGAGCGTAAGGTCGGAAAAGGCGACATCGTCCGAAAAAAGAGCGTGAGTGCCGACCAGAACATCGATCGTGCCGCCCTTCAGGCTTTCGATGATCTCCCGCCGCTCCTTCGCCTTGGTCGAGCCTGTCAAAAGCGCGATCTTAACACCCGGAAGCATATTTTTAAGCGACTCATAGTGCTGGCGCGCCAAAAGCTCCGTCGGCGCCATCATCGCGCCCTGGTGCGAATTTTTAACCGTCATATAAAGCGCCGCGGCGGCAACGGCCGTCTTTCCGCTGCCGACGTCTCCCTGGACGAGGCGGTTCATCGGCACGCTCTTTTTAAGGTCGGACGCTATCTCTCCTGCGACGCGCCTCTGCGCACCGGTGAAGCGAAACGGGAGCGACTCCTCAAACGGCGCAAAGTCCGCCTCACGGTATGCCGTGCCGGAAAGCGATTTTCTTCTGCCCGATAAAAGGCGCATTCCCAAGTTTAAATAGAAAAATTCCTCGAAGACCATGCGCCTCTGCGCGCTGTTATAGTCCCCTATATTATCCGGAAAATGAAGGTTCTTGATCGCCGTCTGAACGTCCGAAAGGCCGTAGCGGCTCAAAATGGTTTCCGGGAGCGTTTCTTCAAGCATAGAAAGCGAGGCCTCGACGCTTTTTTTCGCGACGGACTGCATCGTCTTTTGCGAGAGCCCGGCCGTCGACGCATAGACGGGCACGATGCGCCCGACAGCAAGGTTTTTGCCGCCGGCCTCATAGACGGGATTTATCATCTCGGTCTTCCCGAAGGCGCGTTTCACCACCCCGTAGAACGAATATATCTCGCCCTGCTTTAAGTTTTTCACCACATATTTGTTATTGTAAAAGACGGCGTTCAAAAAGCCCGATTCGTCGCGCAGCGTGACCGAGTAGACGGTGAAGTTTTTCCTGATCCGCCTGATCTGGGCAGACGAAAACACCGTTGCGCGGATAAACGCGCTCTCCCCGTGCACGAGCGAGGCGATCGGTTTTATCTCCGATCTGTCCTCTGTCCTGTACGGGAAATGATAGAGCATATCGCGCACCGTTTCAATGCCGACTTTTTTAAGTTTTTCCGCCGTACTTTTTCCCACGCCGCCGAGCGCGGTGATTTTCTCGTTAGGATCTATCATAAACCCTCCCAAAAAGGCGGTGTTTTTCACACCGCCTTAATATATATGTTTTTATTCCGCCGACAAAATATAGCTATAGACCGGCTGTCCGCCGTTATAGAGTGAAACATCCGTGTCCGGGAAGGCCTCTTCGGCAAAATCGGAAAGAGCCGAAGCTTCTTCCTCTGTCACCCCGTCGCCGTATATTATCGTGATGAGCTCCGAATCGGCGTCCGCGATCGACTTTATGATCTCCTCGGCGATCGACTTCGTGTCGCTTCCGACAGAGACGATCTTTCCGGCCGAGAGCCCCAAAATGTCGCCCGTGTGTATCTCTTTATCGTCGACCGACGTGTCCCTCACCGCATGGGTGATTAGCCCGGTCTTGACCTTCGACGCCGCGTTTTTCATATTTTCGGCGTTCTCCTCATCAGCCGCGCCCGGCTCGAAAGCGACGAGTGCGGAAATGCCCTCGGGAATGCTCTTTGTCGGCACGACGAAAATGTTTTTGTCCGATATGGACGCCGCCTGCTCGGCCGACATGATGATGTTTTTATTATTCGGAAGAATGAATATGCTGTCTGCGTTCGCCGCTTCGACCGCGGACAGTATATCCTCCGCCGAAGGGTTCATCGTCTGCCCTCCTGCGATAACGCGCGCGCCGAGGTCTGAAAACAGGCCCTCGACCCCCGCTCCCGCGCCGACAGCGATGACCGCATTTTTGGCCGCCGGAGTCTTAATCTCTTCCTTCTTTTCCTTTGCTTCTTTAACTTCCTCTTTTGCCGCGGCGTCGTCTTTATTCACGATATTGCTGTGCTGAAGCTTCATATTCTCGATTTTAACGGTCGAAAGCTCGCCAAGGCGTACCGCGTGCTCCAAAACGAACCCGGGATTGTTGGTGTGAATGTGAACCTTTATAATGTCCTCGTCGTCGATAACGACCATACAGTCGCCGACCTTGGAGATGGCGCTCTTCAATTTGTCCGCCTTTATTGCCGGGCTCGACTTTTCGACGATGAACTCCGTGCAATATATAAACTTGATGTCTGCCGCGTCGATCTTGGACTGCGCGCTCTTCCCGTCCGCCGCCTCGTCCTTTTCGTCAGACTCGGTGACAGAGCCGGTCTCAAGATAGAAAAGCATGCCCTCCAAAATGAACATAAGACCCTGGCCGCCCGCATCCACAACGCCGGCCTGGCGAAGCGCAGGAAGCATATCGGTCGTCGATGAAAGCGTCGCGTTTCCGCCGGAAACGACCTCTTTTAAGAAAGCGACAAAATCCTCCTCGTTTTGTGCGGCAGCTGCCGTGTCGGCACACGCCCTGATAACGGTTAAAATTGTGCCCTCCGTCGGCTTCATAACAGCGCGGTAGGCCGAAAGCTCGCCCTCTTTTAAGGCCGCGGCAAAATCGTGGGAGTCAAAGCTCGTTTTCCCTTTCATTGCCGCTGCGATGCCGCGGAATATCTGCGATAAGATAACGCCGGAATTTCCGCGCGCGCCGCGAAGAGTGTATGAAGCCGCCGCACGGGCAACCTCGTCCGCCGAAGAAGATTCATACGGAATGTTTTTCGCCGCGTTTTTAAACGTTAAGCTCATATTCGTTCCCGTGTCACCGTCCGGAACGGGGAAAACGTTCAAAGCGTCAACCTTCGCCTTGTTATTTGAAAGATTGTGAGAGCCGGACTTTATCATGAGCGCAAAAGCCTCGGCAGAAATTTCCTTTATCACGACAGAATTCCTCCTTAGCTGTTTGCTCTTATCGACTCGACATATACGCGGACGTTTTCAACGTCAAAGCCGGTCATGGCGCTGACCTGATAACGCACGTTGTGAATGATGCTCTCGCAGATGGCAGATATATTAAGCCCGTACTGTGTGACGATGTGGAGAGAGATGTGAAGCCTGTTCTCCTCGTCGATTGTAACCTTCACGCCCTTGGACGACGTTTCGCCCTTTAAGAGGCTCGCCGCCGCGTCCGCCGTCGACCTGTAGGCCATACCGACAACGCCGTAGCTCGCCGAGGCAACGGTCGCCGCAATTTTCGCGATGACCGCTTCGTCTATAATTATATCGCCCAATACGTTTTCTATTTTACCAATCATGGGACACCTCCGGAAATAATTATTGTATGTTAATAAATGTATGATAATATATTATACTACAATTATATTATTTTGTAAAGCATTTGACCTTTTTATTTTTTTGTGGTATACTGTAGTTACAAATTTTTCAAGGAGGGATTTTTTATGGGCGGAACAATAATCACAATAGCGAGACAGTACGGAAGCGGCGGAAGAAGCGCCGGCAAGGAGCTTTCCAAGCTTTTGGGCGTTCCCTTTTACGACCGCGCGATCGTGGATCTGGCAGCCAAGGAGAGCGGTATGGACGCCGATTTTATTTCGGACGGTGAGCAGAAGGTCACGACCAGCATGCTCTTTAACGTCGCGGCGATGGGCTACGGCGGCTATTTCACGGACGCCGGCAACAGCCTGACCGACAAAATCTATCTTGCCGAGAGCCGCGTTATCACCTCTGTTGCAAAAAAAGGCCCGTGCGTTATCGTCGGCCGCTGTGCGGACTATATATTAAAAGAAGGGTTTGACATTCTCACCGTGTTTATGCACGCTCCCGATCCGGTCAGGATCGAGCGCGTTATGAAGGAGAAAAATATCTCCGAAAAAGAGGCGGCAAAGCTCATAAAGCTTTCCGACAAGCGCCGCTCGAAGCACTATGAACACTACACCGGCCGCAAATGGGGCTCGGCGAGAAACTATAACCTTTGCATCGACGGCGGAAGGATCGGTCCTGAGACCGCGGCAAAGATGATCATTTCCGCCATCAAATGACGGAGAAATTCAAAAACCTTTCGGGAAAGCAAAAGTTCGGCTATATCTTTGACTATTACAAAGCGCCGATAATCATCGTATTATCGGCCGCTTTGGTGCTGTCATACTTTTTATATGATCATTTCACGAAGGAAAAATTTGACGCCGAGATAATCTATGCCGGCTCAGGCTATTTCACCTCGGAATACGAGTCCGCCGTCTCGTCGCTCGCCTCGCTCGGGGTCGACGCGGATAACGACGGCGGGGAAAAATTAAAGTTCGACCAGTTTTCCTATACCGATATTTACGGCTCCGAGTATAAGGTCACGATGACGGTGACGCTTATAAACATCGTAAGATCTGGTAAAGAGAACATCCTATGGCTGGACTCTGAGAGGCTCTCCGCGGTACTTTCCGAGTGTGAGGACTACCTTGTGCCGAAAGATGAGTGGGCGCCGGGAGCAGAGTCCCAAGACTCTTACTCGGTCGACCTTTCCAAAAGCGCGGTCTTAAAAGAAAAAGGCATTCCGGCGGACGGGGTCTATATGATCGTCGTGCGCGCAAAGCACCCGGAGAGCGCGAAGAACCAAAACACGCTTAAGATCGCCGGAAAAATTGCAAATGAAAATTAAAAGGGGCTAAGAAAATGATACTTGCGGTTGACATCGGAAATTCAAACATCGTGATAGGCGCGATCGACGACGGAAAGATTTTATTCATCTCGCGCCTTGAAACAAACCACAACAGGCTTGAGGACGAATATGCGACCTATATAAAGGGCATCTTGGAGCTCTACGGAGCCAGTAAGACGGCCTTTTCCGGCGCGATCATTTCAAGCGTCGTTCCTCCGCTGTCGGACGTTTTGGAGCATGCCGTATCAAAGCTCATCGGCATTCATCCGATCATTTTGGGCCCGGGCATCAAGACGGGGCTCAACATAAGGACGAACGACCCCGGCCAGCTCGGAAGCGACATCGTGGCAAACAACGTCGCGGCTCTTAATTTATATTCGGGTCCGATCATCGTTGTCGACATGGGCACGGCGACGACGATCTCCGCCAGCGACGAGGATAATAACTTCATCGGCTGTGCGATTATGCCGGGCGTTACCACATCGCTCAACGCGCTGACGAAAAAGGCCGCTCTCCTTCAGGAGATTAACTACCGCGCGCCGGAGCATGTCATCGGTACGAACACGCCGGACTGTATGCGTTCCGGCATCGTTTACGGCACCGCCTCGATGGTGGACGGAATGATCGACCGCTTTTTGTCGGAACTTAATATGCCGGCCAAGGTCATCGCGACGGGCGGCCACGCAAAATATATCGTGCCTCATTGCAAAAATAAGATAATATACGACCCGAATCTTCTTCTTTCCGGGCTCTACATCATCTATAAAAAGAACTCGTAAGGAGGAACGGGTATGATTTCCAAGGTAAGAAGCGCCGCGCTCATCGGCGTTACGGGCTTTCCCGTCACCGTTGAGGCGGATTCGTTCCGCGGCCTTCCGTCGTTTGACATTGTCGGCCTGCCGGACACGGCGGTCAAGGAGTCAAAGGAGCGCGTGAAGGCGGCTTTAAGAAACTCAGGGTTTGATCTGCCGCCTCAAAAGACGGTCATCAACTTAGCCCCGGCGGATATAAAAAAAGAGGGCAGCGTTTTTGACCTGGCGATCGCCGTCGCTCTTTTGATTTCGGACGGAAAGATAGACAATAAAACAACCGAAGGCTGCGCGTTCTTCGGCGAATTAAGCCTCGCGGGCGAGGTTAAGCGCATCAACGGCGCGCTTCCGCTTGCGCTTTCGGCAAGCTCTTCGTCGCTCTCGGCCGTGTTCGTTCCTTCGGAAAACGCGAAAGAAGCGTCGCTCGCCTCAGGCGTCACAGTCTATGGCGTTAAGAACCTCTATGAGGTCTACTGCCACTTATCCGGCGAGAGCCCGATCGCTCCCACCGTGTCCGACCCACTTGAATTGATGCGCGCCGCATGCCGGTACGATGTGGACTTTTCGGATGTTAAAGGTCAGCCTGCTCTAAAGCGCGCTTTTGAAATCGCGGCTGCCGGCGGCCACAACGTCATCGTCATCGGCTCTCCGGGCTCGGGAAAATCGATGCTCGCAAAGAGACTGCCGACGATCCTTCCCGATATGTCCGTCTCGGAGGCGATCGACACAACAAGGGTCTACTCCGCGGCCGGGCTGTTGGATCATGATATGCCGATGGTGTCGGCCCGTCCTTTCCGCTCGCCGCATCACAACATCTCGCTTCCCGGCCTCATCGGCGGCGGAGCGGACGCAAAACCCGGCGAGGTTTCTCTCGCTCACAACGGCGTTTTGTTTTTAGATGAGTTTTTGGAGTTTCAGCCCAAGGCGCTGGAGGGATTGCGCCAGCCGTTAGAGGACGGCAAGGTGACGATCTCGCGCGCCGCGGCGGCAAATACATACCCCTGCAAAATGGTACTTGTTTTGGCCGCAAACCCTTGTCCGTGCGGATATTACGGCGACAAGCGCCGCCGGTGCACCTGCTCGCAGACAGCGGTCAACCGTTATCTTGCCAAAATGAGCGGCCCGCTTTTGGACCGTATGGACATTCAGGTCGAAGCTTCGAGCCTGACGTTTGACGTTCTGACGGAAAAAAGCGGAGAGACAAGCGCTGATGTTAAAAAAAGGGTCGAGACAGCACGCGCGGCGCAGAAAAAGCGCTACGGGAGCGATATGTTAAATTCCGACCTTAAGACCGAGGAACAGCTTTCAAAATTCTGCGCATTGGACTCCACCGAGCGCGCTTTTTTGGAGGATGCATTCCGAAAGCTCGGCCTTTCGGTGAGGGCATACGCTTCGATCCTTTCGATCGCGCGGACTATCGCGGATCTGGACGGGAGCGAAAACATCGAATTCGAGCACCTTTCTGAGGCTATAAGCTACAGAAGGCTTGAAAATAAATATTGGAACAGGTGAAAAAATGGCTAAGAAAAAATATACGATAAACGATAAGATCAACCTGATCGTGCGTGTTCTTTTCGTGATTGCATTCATCGAAACGATCCTGACCTCCGTTCTTGAAAACGATTATTCAAGCATCATCAACGCATTTACCGCTGTCTTGGGCTTCACGCTAACGTTCATTCCGGAGGCAGTCGAAAACATCACGAAAAACCGCGTCCGCTTCGGGAGCGGAATGAAAATCGCCATCGCACTCTTCATTTTCGGGTCGGAGCTTTTGGGCGAGATCAGGAGCTTTTACGAGATCATTCCCTGGTGGGACAATCTATTACACTCGGTCTCCGGCGTTATATTGGGGCTCATCGGCTTCATGTTGGTCTACTCTCTTAACGAATCGAAAAAAAGCAGCGTCAACTTAAGCCCCGTGTTCGTTTCACTCTTTGCGTTCTGCTTCGCACTGGCGTGCGGCGCGCTGTGGGAGATCTTCGAGTTCTCGGGCGACAGGCTTTTGAATATGGATATGCAAAAGTTCCGCCCGCCGGCGGGAACGACCGAGCTTGTGACGGATTCCTGGCGCTATGACGCCGGGCTTATCGACACGATGACCGATATTATTATGGACGCGGCAAGCGCCCTCGCGGTCTCCGTTTTAGGTTTTATCAAGATCAAGGCCGGCAAATGGAGAAAAGAAAAACTCATGGGCAAAGAAAATTAAACACGGTTTCAAAAAGACGCATATCGCAAAAGCGATATGCGTCTTTTTAATTTAAGAACAGTATTTCTTCCTGCCTTGCCGTATCGGCATTTATATAGACATAAAAGTTTCTTTCGCCTATCGAGCCGGGAAATTCCCAGCAATACATCTCGCCCGAGTACTCGGTCGAAATCACGCAAAGGCGCGCGTTTTTCTCATCAAACCTTCCGCCAGAATCCAAGTCCGCGGCATCTATCGCCGGCTCGCCTAAGCTTCTTTCCCTGTGGTTCAACAAATATCCGTCCGCCGAAAAGCCCGTGACAGAGCCTGTGTCCTTCGCGACCTGAACCTTCACAAGGTCGGGATACATTATGACTCCGCCCTCCTCCGGCGCAAAGTTAAAGGTCACCGTCTGTCCCTCGTCCGTGCGGTAGGTCTCCAAAAGGTTTTTATAGCCGATCGAGGCGGCATATTCTTTCGCGATCGACGCACACTCCGACTCAGTAATCTTCGCGTCGCCAAATACGCGGCTTGATGTCATCGAAAGCGGCATCGCTCCGCGCTTTGAAATTTCGACCGAATAGTGCGTGTTCGCCGCGTCGCCCGAAAAAACATATGACGCGATGAGCCCGTCCGTCTCACCGGTCTTCACCAAAACGACACGGCCGCCGAGGCACTCCATCGCCTTTTTAAGCGCGGTCTTTTCGTCCACCACACTCACAGAATCCAGCATCACGATGCCGAGCGTGTTCTCATGCTCGGAAAACGGACCTCTGTAGCTTGGCTTTCCGAAGTCGGAAAGTGCGTCCGTCCCGGCCTTTTCAATCGCCCCGTCAAACGATGGCACGGCCTTCTCTGCCTCTGAGAGCGTCATCTGCCCCGATGCGACCTTTGTCCTGATCTCCTCAAGCGACGCTTTAAGCTCGGACGCGTGGCGCGAAAGCTCTGAAAAAGTCTTTGACTCCTCGCCCGTTACGCCCGACCCGTCCGAGTGAACGAGAGCCGCGGCCTTTGAATAGTCCGCCGCGAGGTTTAAAAATTCCGTTATCTTGCCGCTCCCCTCGTCCCCGTTCGAAAGCTCGGAAAGGTCCGAGATCGCAAAGGCGGACGCGGCGCGTATCTCCGACGCGCTCTTGATCAAAGAGTGCGAGTCCAAACTCAACGCCGCCTTTAAAAGCGCGGTGTCGATCTTTTCCACATTTTCGGTAAGCTCATAAAACGAGCGCAAAAGGTCCCCGTTTCTCTTTCTTGCAAGCTGTTTTGCGTTTGCCGTCTGCATGGCGGAAAACGCCGCCGTCAGCACCAAAAGCAATGTTAAAATAACCGCCGTGCTTTTTCTCTGCATAAAAAATCGCTCCTTTTTTATTAAGTTTTTCCGCGCGCGAAATTTTTATGCAAAAAATAAAAGACCGGGTAACCGGTCTTTTTATTTTTTTATTCTGCCTGAGGAGCGTCAACGGGACAGACACCTGCGCATGCACCGCAGTCGATGCACTTATCGGGATCTATCACGTACTTGCCGTCACCCTCGGAAATTGCTTCAACGGGGCAACCTTCCGCGCAGGAACCGCAAGAAATGCAATTGTCGTTAATTTTGTATGCCATCTGTTACACCTCCCTTTTGACCTTCTTTCTTACATTTTAGCAGATTTTTTTAAAAATACAAGTGCTTTTTTAATATTTTTTTATAAATTTATTTTAAAC
>ERZ779851.575-NODE-575-length-36582-cov-6.656063_pt1 | contig 36582 bp, 40 predicted proteins | sample MGYA00511094_ERZ779851 | MGnify/ENA primary metagenome ERZ779851 (study PRJEB29588, sample SAMEA2155512) | human gut metagenome | biome: human gut; feature: human-associated habitat; material: faeces | place: Denmark | collected 2008/2010 ...
TCTCTGGCGTGTAAAGGAGTGAGCCGCCGTAAGACCTTCTCCGGTAGGACCTGCAATGGTAAAGGTTGTATAGCCTTCGCCGCCTGCGCCGATACCTGCGTAGGACGGAGCGTTCTTAACGAAGATCGTCGTCTCGACCGCTCTTGCAAAGCGTGTCAGATGATCAACATTCTTGGAGTGGATGTGTGCCGAGTGCCTGTTTCCGTGCTCAGCCTCAACCGCCCAGTCGATCGCCTGATCGATATTGTCGACTCTTACGATCGCAAGTATGGGCATCATAAGCTCTGTCTGAACGAAGGGGTGATCCTTATTCGTCTCACAGATGATGAGCTTCGTGTCTGCCGGTGCGCTGATTCCTACAGCCGAGAGGAACTTTAATGCGTCACGGCCGACCCAGTCCTTATTTATCGAATATTTTCCGTTTTTCTCAATTGTGCAGAGTGCCAGGAGCTTGTCGATCTCGTCGCCCTTTACAAGATAAGCGCCGTGCTTCTGCATCTCGGCAATAAGCTCGTCCGCGATATTCCTAAATGCAAAGCACTCTTTCTCAGCGATGCAGGGAAGGTTATTGTCAAAGCTTGAGCCGTTTACAATGTCCTCTGCCGCCTTCTTAATGTCCGCCGTATCGTCAACGATAACGGGAGGATTACCAGCGCCTGCGCCGATCGCCTTCTTGCCGGAGGACAAAAGTGCCTTAACAACGCCGGGGCCGCCTGTTGCAACAAGCATTCTGACGATGGGTGAATGCATCATCTCGTCGGACGATTCCTTTGTCGGGTGCTCAACCGAAACGACGATGTTCTCGGGGCCGCCTGCCTCAAGAACCGCTCTGTTTACAAGGTCGACCGCGTAGTTTGCCGTCCTCGACGCATGGGGATGGGGGTTAAATACAACACCGTTTCCGCCTGCGATCATACCCATTGAGTTACAAAGAACGGTCTCGGACGGGTTGGTCGACGGGGTGATGCTTCCGATAACGCCGTAGGGCGCCATCTCGATCAAGGTCAGTCCGTCGTCGCCCGTGATGGCTGTGGGATGAAGATCCTCCGTTCCGGGGGTCTTCTTGGCAACAAGCTGGTGCTTTATGATCTTATCGGCAACCCTTCCCATTCCCGTTTCTTCAACGCCGAGCTTTGCCATCGTCTGTGCCTCTTCCAAAGTGAGACGTCTGATATTTTTGATCATTTCTTCGCGCTGTGCGACGGTGTAGTTCTTAAGCTCCTTATAAGCCTTCTGAACCGCGTTAAGCGCGTCCGTCATATTGGTGAAAACGCCCTTTAAGTTTGTTTTTGCACCGGTTGTTTCCATCGACTTTATAACGCTTGCAACTATTTCGCTTATCTGTTTTTCGTTCATTTTTATCCGGCCTTTCCTTATATATTAAAGAATTGAATTCCAAATGCTCTCATCAGGTCTCGCGATTACCTCGCTGTCAAGATATGTGCCTTCTCCGGCTATATGATCCTTCGCCTTTTCGATCGCCGCCTCGACCGCCGCGATCTCGCCGGTTATGAACATATATGACTTTCCGCTCATACCCTTTGCGATTCTCACTTCGATGAGCTTGACGATCGCGGTCTTCGCCGCAACATCGGCCGCAACGATGATGGAGGACGCCGTGTAGGTCTCGAGTATTCCGAGCGCGGCAACGTTTCCGACCTCGGTCGCGCCGTAAATCGCCGGGAAAATATCCTCATGCGGATTACCGAGCACGAACGAATCGGCCAACTTTTCGGGCACGTTCTTTTTCGCAGCCTCCACGGAAGCCTTGACCGCTGAAAGCGCGCCGGCAACGATCACTATGTATTTGCCGGGGCAGACCGTCATCGCCGTTAAAATTTCAACGTCGGCGGTCTTTGCCATTATGTCCGCGGCCTTAACGCCCTTGGACACGTTAAAATATTCAACCATTCCTATTGCTTTCGGCATATTCTGCTTCCTTTCACTGCTTTATAACTATCATTTTTTCGTCCGCCGAGTCAACGACTCCGTCCACCGGCGAATGAATGGGAAGTGACAGCGCATTTTCCTTTGCCGCGGCGATCAGGTCGCCCTTTTTCACACTGTCTCCCGCCTTAACGACCGGGACTGACGGCGCACCGATCGACTGGCTTGTCTTTATCTTAAGTAAAGAAGGCTTGACCTCGCCCCCGTAAAGCGGTGCCGGAACGTTATATTCTCCGACATTTAAGCGCGATATGAGCCGGGCCATGGGCACGAGCTTATATTCCCTGTCGGGATCGGCGCCCTTTGACTCCACCGGTTCGGGCTTAAGTCCGTTCTTTCTTAATTTTCCTTTATATATTCCTAAAAGCGCCGAGGGCGATAACGAGTGCGGACATGAATACATCTGGCAGACTCCGCAGCTTGCGCAGTAAAGTGCATTGTACAGGGGCTTAACGTTCGCGTCGCCCGAGGCAATACACCTCATGAACGCCGCCGGATCGATGGGCTGACCCAGCAAGTGCCTGGGGCAAAGATCCGTGCAGGTTCTGCACTGACAGCACACGCTCATCGCGCGTTTAACGCTTAAGGTAACATTCTCTTTCCGTCGCCTTATAATATTGTGATCCTCCGGCATAACCAAGATCGCGTTCGTCGTCTTGGTAACGCATGCGGATTCGTTCGATAACATACCCGTCATCGGTCCGCCCGAGATGATCTCGGTTTTTTCCGCCGTCTTGCCGCCGGCTAAAGCGATAAGATCGGAAAAAGATGTTCCGATGGGCGCATAAAACGTGCCGGGATTTTTAACCTCGCCGGCTACAGTGACGAACTTATGCGTCACTGGTGCGCCTTCGAAAATTGCACGGTATATGTTATACATTGTCTCGACGTTGTGAACGACGCATCCCACAGAAATCGGGATTCCGCCGGCAGGAACGATTTTTCCTGTCACATCGTAAACCAAAATGACTTCGTCGCCCGAGGGGTAAACCTCGCGCAGAATGTGAAGTCTGCCGTCCGGATAGCCGGAAAGCGCTTTTTTAACCGCGTTGACCGCGCCGGTATATGAACCCTTAACGGCAACGACGAATTCTTTAGCCCCGATAGTCTCTCTCACAGTGGAAAGGGCTTTTAATATTTTATCCGCCTCATTTTCGAGCAGAAGCCTGTGAAGCTTTAAGAGCGGTTCGCACTCCGCACAGTTTAATATGAGAGTGTCAGCCTTGTCGGTCACCTTTCCGTATGCCGGAAAACCCGCGCCGCCCGCACCTGCAACGCCCGCGTTTTTCAAAATGTCTTTTAATTTCAAAGTATCCATTTAAGATCAAAACTCCAATTCATTGTCGGAATCAATTATTCCGACGATCGCCGCGTCAATCGGGCAGTCCGCCTTATCGATGCCGACCCTCGCCGCAGAACCCGTCGCGATCAGAACCGTCTCGCCGATTCCGCAGCCTACATTGTCAACCGCCACAAATCTGTCAGACGGCTGAGCCTGTCCGAAGGCAGGCTCAACCACCATGAATTTGCTTCCGACAAGATTTTCGTTTTTCCTTGTGGATACAATGCTTCCGATTACTTTTGCAATAATCAAACTAAGCATCCTTTCCTTATCAGAAATTCACGAAATTACTTTATAACGGGAATAATCTTCTCAACGTCCGAATGAGGTCTGGGAATTACGTGAGTAGCGATAATCTCGCCGAGTCTGGACGCATTTGCCTGGCCTGCTTCAACAGCGGACTTAACAGCTCCTACGTCGCCTCTAACCATAACGGTTACGAGTCCGGATCCGATCTTCTCGGTTCCTACAAGTGCAACGTTTGCAGCCTTTAACATTGCATCAGCTGCCTCAACTGCTGCTACAAGACCTCTTGTTTCAATCATTCCTAATGCTTCAAGTGACATTTTAACTTCCTCCTTGATTTTTATTTCTTCTTTAATTTCCGCAACCGGAGCCGCTTCGGGCTCTTTCTTTACGGGCTTTTTTGCTGTTGCCATTTAACCTACCGCCTTTCAATCCTTTAATCAGAACTTGGGCAGAATCTTTTCAACATCCTCATGGGGTCTGGGAATTACGTGTACTGCGATGAGCTCGCCGAGTCTGGATGCAGCGCTCTGGCCTGCCTCTGTTGCAGCCTTAACAGCTCCTACATCGCCTCTGACCATAACGGTTACGAGTCCGGATCCGATCTTCTCGGTTCCGATGAGTGTTACCTCAGCAGCCTTAACCATTGCATCTGCTGCTTCAACAGCTGCGGTAAGACCTCTTGTTTCGATCATTCCTAATGCTTCTTTTGCCATTTTAATATCCTCCTAAAATGATTTATTCATTTACTATTGCTATCTTTAAGCCTGTCATTGCGAGGTTCGTTCTGTATGCCTCGTTAATGTCGGCAAGTGCAAACTTGTGGGTGATGAGCTTCTTCATCGGGATTCCGATCGCCTGTGCTCTTTTTAAGAAATCGAACGTCGTCGCGTAGTCGCGAAGGGTGTATACCCATGAACCGACTGTCGTGATCTCTTTAGAGCAAATGTCGAAGTGCGGATTGATCGTAGCGTCGCCGCCGTTGATGAAGAATCCGAGCTCGCAAAGCCCGCCGCCGTTTCTTATGAATTTATAGATGTTGCTGTGCGCAACGGGAGAACCCGTGCACTGGAACGCAAAGTCCGCAAGGTGGCCGCCGAACGCGTCCGAAACTGCTCCGGCGAGCTCCTCGATTCCCTTGTGATCTTTAAAGTTAACGCTCTTGTCCGCTCCCATCTCCTTAGAGAAGGCAAGGCGCTTTTCGTTACCGTCCACCGCTACGATGTTCTCTATTCCCATCGTGCGAAGAACTGCGATACAGATAAGACCTATAGGTCCGCAGCCCTGAACTACAACGCGTGAGTTAAATCTCAAAATGCCTGTCGTTTTCGCGCGCTCAACCGCGTGAACCAAAACAGCGCACGGCTCGATTAAGATTCTTGAATCTAAGTCAAGGTCGCTTACGTTAAACACCGTAGAGCCGCCTCTGATTACGATATAGTCGGCAAACCAGCCGTTTAAATGCTTATCGTCGTCCGGCAAAAGGCCGTAAACATCAGCGCCGCCGACGTTCTGCTTGTTAAGGTCGAACATCGTGATGTCGGGATTATCCTTAAATATCATACAGGTTACGACCTTGTCGCCGATATTTAAGGGCTTTCCTGCGCTGTCCTTCTTAACGTTTTTTCCCATCTTCACGATCTCGCCGGTGCCCTCATGACCCAAAACAACGGGGATGAGTCCGAACGGATCTCTCTTAAATTCATGAGCGTCCGTTCCGCAGATTCCGCAACCCTCGACCTTGACCAAAATATCGTCGTCCCCGAGTTCGGGAATGGGATATTCTTTAATGTCAAAGTTTTCAAGCTTTGTGAGCATCGCGACTCTTGAGGTCTTCGGGATCTCGCCCGAGGAAGCCTTGGGAGCAGCCTGAGCCTTGGAACCCGTCGTCATCTCGGCGAGCACCTGCTGAACGATAGCCTGAATCTTGTCCTGATTCATATCCATAGCTATTCTCCTTTGATTTATTTTGTTTTCGGTATTACTGTCTTCAATAACCCCAACCGAGGGGAAATTCACATTTTCACTGCCCTTATAGGCAATAAACCGCGGACTGTCAAAAGTGACCGCACCTGCCATATTGAGCACCGCGCGAAGGCTTTTTGTGCTTTTTTCGGCCTTTTTTGCCGCCTCCATCTGTTTATGTGAGGCAAAATAGCCGCCGCACTCGACAAGGTAATAAATAAATTCATCGGCCTTGCCGTAAGGCACCTTAAATGTAACCGGGCCTTTTATATCGCGCGTAAGCCTTTCGGCTTCTTTTTTTAAGTCATCTGCCACTTAAAATTCCTCCCCGAACACCTTTGCGCCGAAAGCGGACAGATATGTGTCCTCTTCCTCAGTTCCGCCGGAAACGCCGATAGCGCCGATGATCGTGCCGTTCTTTTTAAGCGGATCTCCTCCGCCGAAAACGGCGATCTTTCCGGGGTCGGTGAACTGGATTCCGTAGAGCGGGCCTCCGGGGTTGGCAAGCGGCTTTAAGTCCGCCGTCGCCATCTTTAAGGAAACCGAGGTATACGCCTTGGACACGGCAACCGCGAAGCTTGCGATAAAAGAATCGTCCGTCGCGTGAACCAAAACCGGATTTGCGCCCGAGTTTGCGATCGCGATGACTGCACGCACGCCGATCTTCTTCGCCTCCGCCTCGACCTTGTCGGCAAGGCGCTTTGCCGCGTCAAGCGTGATGTTTTCCTTTATATAGGAAACATTACCCGCACCCTCTAAATTTCTCTTAACAGCCTCGACGATCTCGGAAATCTTTTTATCGTCCATAAAAATTACTTGCCGAGAGTTTCCATAACTTTCTTTGTGATAGCCGCGATCAGGTCAGCGTCGGAAGAAGAGCCGCAGCCCTCCATCGGAGCGCCCTGAGAGCAGTTATGGCAGCTTGCGTTGCCGTTCTTTGCGTTTAAGCAGATGTCAGCCGGGTGCTTTCCGGGAAGGCCGAATGCCTTTCTGATTTCATAAAGTCTCTTAACCTGAGCCTTCGAAAGCTCCTTCGGTCCGCCAAGCATCTTCGACTGATAGAGAAGCTGAGCGTAGAACTCAACGGACTCCATCTTATGATATGCGGAAAGCAGGCTGTCCGAGAACGAAAGTGCGCCGTGATTAGCCAAAAGCACCGCGTCAAAATGCTGGAGATATTTTTCAACAGCGTCCGGAATCTCCTCGGTGGAAGGTGTTCCGTAGTCAGCTATCGGAACGCAGCCCAATGCGATTACAGCCTCGGGCATGATGGGCTGAGTGAGCGGAATGCCTGCGATTGCGAAGCTTGTTGCATAAAGAGGATGAGCGTGAACAACGGCGTTAACGTCGGGACGCTCTTTATAAACTCTCATGTGCATCTTAATTTCGGAGGAAGGCTTGAAACCGGGGTTAGCGGAAATCACCTTTCCTTCCTTATCAACCTTGCATATGTACTCGGGAGTCATGAAGCCTTTGCTGACACCGGTGGGTGTGCAGAGAAATTCATTCTCGCTGATCTTAACGGAGATGTTACCGTCGTTTGACGCAACCATTCCGTGATCGTAAATTCTCTTGCCGATGTCGCAGATCTGTTTTTTGATTTCGTATTCGTTTAGCATAGATCATATCTCCTTATTATAAAGAATATTTAAGCACTTTCATATTAGCACAAACTAAGGTCCGTGTCAATACAAAAATGTTGTTTTTTTAATTTTTTTCTTTGATTTTGTTGGTTTTTGTTTTTAAAGTCTAAATCCAGCCCAGATAGGCCTTCAGCTCATCTATTCCCTCGCCTGTCAGCGAATTTACGGTAAATATCTTTTTGCAGCCGGCAAGACGAAGCCATTTTTCGGCATTTTCGGGCTTTGCATTTTCTTTATCTTTCTGTGTTATGATCCCGATTACTTCTTTTTCGGTCATACAGGTTATATTCGGGCTGAAAAGTGAGTACGGCTCCGTCGCCGAAATCAAAAGCCCGATTATATCCGCCTCATAGGAATATATTGCGAGCGCCGTGCCCAAGTTCTTGGTCTGGATATATTCGCCCGGCGTGTCGATTATCCTTGAGTCCATGCTCACCGCCTGGGTCTTTTCATATTCCGTGCTTTTGCCGGAGAGCGCCTGGCGAAGCGTTGTCTTTCCTGCTCCGCTCCTGCCGATGAGCATTATGCGTTTTTCTTTTCGTCTCACGTTTTGGTCACCTTGCATACGGTGTAGCCCAAGGTCTCCTCGGAGTATTTTAATATGCTCTCTGTCGCCTCTTCGACTGACGATACCGTGCCGGTGATGATCAGCGTGCCGGAGAACCTGTCCACAAACCCGACCTCGGCACCGGACGATTTTATCGCAATATCCGCCGCGATGATCGCTGTTTCCGCCGGCGAGATCGTGATTATGCCGATCGCGCTTCCTTTATAGTCGACGCTCGTGTCAAGCCCGAGCTTTTCATAGAGCACCTCATCCGGATTCGCGATGATGTGGGCAAGCGTGATCTGCTTACCGGGCACGATCTCCTGAACGATGCGCATTTTGTCTCTTAACGAAAGTTCGTCCACCTTTTTCTCCTTTCTCATCCGCCGATACGGCAGATAAGCCCTGTTTTTTCCGCCGCGTTTTTAAGCGCGAGCATCTTCTCGTTGTCCGGAGTGACAATATCGGGAAGCGTGTATTCTCTTCCCAGCCCTTCATACTTGTCCACCCCGAGCCTGTGATACGGCAAAAGGTGTATCTCGCTCACGCCCGGAAGGGTCCTTGCGAACCGTGCGATGTCGCCGATCTCCTCCTCGGTGTCGTTAAACGTCGGGATGACCGGAACGCGCACAGTCAAGTTGGTCTTCGCGGCGATGAGCGGCGCGTTTTTTAATATCAGCTCATTGGGCTGGGTCGTGAAAGCTTTGTGCTTTTCCGAATCCATATGTTTTATATCCATTAGATAATAGTCGATATATGGGAGCACGCGCTCGATGTTCTCAAACGGCGCAAACCCGGTCGATTCTATCGCGGTGTTTATCCCGTTCTCCTTCGCCGCGGCAAAGAGTGCCTCGGCAAAATCGATCTGCAAGAGTGTTTCGCCGCCCGAGAGCGTGAGTCCGCCTCCGCTTCTTCTGTAATACACTCGGTCTTTTAACACCTCGGGAATGACCTCGCCGACCGAAACGTCGCGCCCGACGGTCTTTTCCTTGCCGGCGACCGTCATCTTCTGAATCTCGAAGCTCTGCGACTCCGGATTACAGCACCAGCGGCACCGAAGCGCACAGCCCTTTAAGAAAACTATCGTGCGGACGCCCGGCCCGTCGTGAACTGAGAAACGCTGAATATCAAATATTCTGCCCCTGACAGAGTATAGATCACGCATTGAAACCACCCTGCTCCGTACGCCTTATAATATCGTCCTGGAGCGACTTTGAAAGCGTTGTGAAAAGCGCGCTGTAGCCGGCAACGCGGACGACTAAGCTCTTATATTTTTCGGGGTGCGCCTGTGCGTCAAGCAGTGTCTCGCGGCTTACCACGTTAAACTGCATGTGGCTTCCCTTGTTGTCAAAGTACCCTCTCACGAGTGCGATGAAGCTTTCAAGTCCGCTCGAACCGGCGAGTGCCGAGGGGTGGAATTTCATATTGAACAGCGTGCCGTTTGAGGCGATCGCATGGTCGAGCTTCGAAACCGAGTTTGCAGATGCCGTCGGCCCGTGCGTGTCGTGTCCCGAGGTGGGAGAAACACCGTCCGCCACGGGAGTGTGCGCCCTTCTTCCGTCCGGCGTTGCGCCTGTCTGCGCACCCAACGGAACATTGGCCGAAACGGGATAAAGCCCTGCCTGGAATATTCCGCCTCTCGGGTTTTTGTGCGTCTCGAGCGGGCGTGTATAAGTATAAGCCACCTCGCGGGCAACCGCGTCAACATCGGCATAATCGTTGCCGTATTTATGAAGCGAATCGATCGCCTCGGAAAGGCACGAAAATCTCTCGGACGCTGCACCCTTCGCCTTTTTGAATATCTCAATTATTTTGTCTTTCGTAACTTCGTTTCCGCTCTTTGCAAGGCTCTTTACGATCTCCTCCGTCACGCGGGTCGCCACATCGTCGGGCACCTCGCCGCCGAAGTCCGCGTCCATCGCCTCCTTAAAATCGGAAAGCGTGAAACGCTTTTCGTCAAACACAAGCTTTTTGATCGCAAAGCACGCGTCCGCCATATTGGCGATACCGAAGCCCTGAGGGCCTGTGAAGTTATAGATCGCGCCGCCCTCGGCAACCGACTTTCCGCGGCCGATGCAGTCCTCTATCATCGAGGAGAGGAACGGAAGCGGACACCTTACGGCATGCGCCGAATCGATCGCGTTATCCGCGTTTACCAAAAGCTTTATCATATATTCCATCTGGCGGCGGTATGCGTCGAAAAATTCTTCATAGGTCTTAAAGTCCTCCACCTCGCCTGTCTCGATCCCGACCAAAACGCCGTTATCGTAGCCGTTGTGGAAGGTGAGCTCCATAACGCGGCACATATTGAAGAACGCCGCATCGTGCCATCCCTCGGTCTTGCCGGATTTCTGGGGTTCAACACAGCCTATTATGTTGTAATCGCGCGCGTCCTCCATCGTAAGTCCGCGCGAGAGGAGAGACGGGATTATGACTTCGTCGTTGTAATATGCCGGAAGTCCGTAGCCCATTCTGGTGAGGCGCGCCGCCTCAAGCATAAATTCGTGGGGAGTGCCGTTCCACACTCTCACAGAAAATGACGGCTGAGGAAGGCCGACGTGCATTGTCGCGTGGATAGTCATAAACGAAAGCTCGTTCGTCGCGTCAAGCCCGTCCTTGGTCTGACCGCCGGCAATCAGGTTCTGGAATAAGCTGTAGCCTGCAAAGCCTTCCGCACTACCGGCGTCACGGCACTTATTTAAGTCGTTTAATTTTACCCAGATACAGTCGATAAGCTCCTGCGCCTGCTCCTGGGTGATGAGACCCATTTCAAGGTCCTTCTTGTAATAGGGATACATATACTGGTCGAATCTGCCGGGCGAGATTGAGTGCCCGGAGGACTCCGTCTGAAGAAGCATCTGAATGAACCAGAAGGACTGGCAAGCTTCATAAAAGCTCGTCGCGCCGTTTTCGGGCACGTTTTCGCAGTTCCTCGCGATCTTGATAAGCTCGGCCTTTCTCTTGGGGTCTGTCTCCGCTGCCGCCATATCCTGTGCCAGAACGGCATAACGCTTTGCGTAAAGCACTGCCGCGTCAAGGCTCTCTGTTACTGCGGTCAAAAACGCGTGTCTTTTTGCATAGTCCGCATCCGAAACGTCAAGCTTCGAAAGCGCTTCCTCGGCTTTTCTCTTAATTCCGGAAAGGCCGATATTTAAAACCTCGCCGTAGTTTACCGTGACATGGCCGACGCCGTTATAAAAGTAGTTGTTCGGCGTGAAGATGTTGTGCTCCATCGCAAGGCGCGTCTCGTCCGCCATAAAGCTTGTTGCAAGGTCGCTCGTCGTCTTCCCCGACCAGTATTTATAGACCTCGCGGAGGCGCTTTTTCGTGTCCTCCGACACATAGAAAGGATCTGCCGTACGCGTCGCGACAGTGTCAAGCTCGCCGAGCAGCCACTCAAACGAAAACTCCGGGAACGTCTGGCAGCCTCTTGGCGCTTTCGTCGCACTGCCGACGATGAGTTCCTCGTCCCTTATCGTTATCGGAATGTTTTTAAGTATATGGGAAAACGCCTTTGCCCTCCGCTCGATTATGGGAAGGTTCTCGGTTTCTTTATAGCTCTCGGTCAAAAGCTCCGCGCGGTCCGCCTCAATCTCGGGCATCTTGGCGAAAAGCGCCTCTTTAAGCCTGTCAATTCTCGGGCTCTTCGGAGCCTCCTTAAAATTCATAAAATCCATAAGGCAACTTCCTTTCTATTTCAAAATAAATTTTTTCAGTGTTTCTTCATTAAAATCCGCTGTTATGTCCGCCTCTTTTTTTATCTTCGGCGGAGCGGATGAAACGGCACATGCCGTGCCGGACGACTTGAAAAGCTCAAGGTCGTTCTCCCCGTCTCCGAAAGCGATGACGTTCTCCTCGCTTATGCCTAAAAGGCTCATTAGCTTTTTCTCCGCTCTTGCCTTGTTGACGTTCCGCATGACATATTCTGTCATTTCCCGGCTTTTATAGACAGCCGAAAGGCCGTTATCGCCTTTGTGCGTGTAGTCCGCTATCTTATATACCGGCGCGTCAATCTCGGAAAAATCCGAAATCCGCACGACGTGGTTTCTGTATGAACTCATATATTTCCTAATTAAAGGCAGATTTTCAGATTTTAAATAGACGGCATATTTCCCGTGCGCCGCAAACTCGTCCGATGAAAAGGCGCCGACCGGGTCTGAAAAAAGCGTTTCACCGCGGTATATTCCGATCGCCCCGTCCGACGGGAAAAAATATATCTCATTTTCCCAGCGCGAAAGAAGGTGCTTTAACTCAACATAGCTTCTTCCGGAGGCGACGGCAAACGCCGCTCCCTCGCTCAATATGTAATCTATCGCATTGGCGCTGACCTTTCCGATTTCCTTTTCGCCGCGGAAAAGAAGCGTTCCGTCCAAATCGCTCACAACAAGCTTCATATTTTCTGTCCTTTCGGTCTCGCCGACAAATAATGATACAGATATATAATAATACAAAACAAATCAAAAGTCAAGAAAAACTAACAAAAAACAAGAAAAAAGAAGATAAAAAAAGACGGAGTAATTAAAAATCCCTCTATCACGGCTTTTTCTGTAACACATCCTCTTCAATTTAAAGAAAAACAGGCGGCCGATGGCCGCCCCGTGTGTTTCCCTATTCTTTTTTTATCTTATATCCGACGCCCCAGACGGTGGTTATGTATTCGGGCTTCTGCACGTTTTTCTCAATCTTCTCACGGATCCTTGCGACGTGCACGGTAACGGTCGACGCGTCGGACAGCGCGTCCATTCCCCAGATCTTCTCGAAAAGCTGTTCCTTTGAATATACTCTGTTGGGATTCTTCATCAAAAACAGCAAAAGATCAAACTCTTTCTGTTTTAGGAAAACCTCTTCGCCGCGGACGATGACCTTTCTCTGCGTTTCACTTATTGAAAGATCGCGCAGAGTCAAAAATCCGTCGCCGCCCATTCCGAACTTTTCGTAGTTCTTAAGCTGGCGCGAAACGCGCGCGACAAGCTCGCCCATCGAGAACGGCTTTGTCATATAGTCGTCCGCTCCGAGGCCGAGCCCCTTTATCTTGGAAAATTCCTCGTCCTTCGCCGAAACGACGATTATCGGGAAATCCTTGTCCTCGGGGAGCGACGAGAGGATCGAAAATCCGTCGCGCCCGGGAAGCATAATGTCCAGTATCACAAGGTCAAATTTTTCCGACTGAATTCTTTTTAATCCCGTCTCTCCGTCATAGGCGACCGAAACGAAATATCCGCTCATTTCAAGATAGTCCTTTTCGATCTCCGCGATCGACCTGTCGTCTTCAATTATCAGTATCCTTTTCATTTTCATCCTCCATTGCCAGCTTTAAGCTGATCATAAACGACGTGCCTTCGCCTTTTCTGCTCGTCGCCCATATCTTTCCGCCCATATCCTCGACTATGCGCTTTGAGATCGCGAGCCCGAGCCCTGTCGACCCGTCGGACGTTCTGGCACTGCTCACGCGGTAGAACCTGTCAAATATCCTCGTGACCTCATCAGGCTCCATGCCCTCGCCGTTATCGCGAATCTCTATTACTGCGTTTTTGCGCACGCGCCGAAGCGTGACGTCCGCCCTGCCCGTGCCGGGCTCGATGTATTTTTTCGCGTTCTGCGTGATGTTTCTTATCACTCTCGCGAATTTTTCCGGGTCTATCATAACAAAGGCACTGCCTGCCTCGTTCTTAAATTCCAGCGTTTTATTCTCCGCCGAGAAGATGAAGGCTTCCTCCTCCGAAAGGTCTGCCAGGTATGCCGCAAGCTCCGCGCGCACGAAGTGATACTCCGCTCCGCCCGAATCAAGCCTTGAATAAAGCAAAAGATCCTCGATCATATTTTTGATAGCGTCGAGCCTGTCAATCGCCTTTTTAACGTATAGCCTTCTTTTTTCCTCCGTGTCCGCCACATCGTCGCGAATGCCTTCAAGATAACCGCGCACCGCGGCAACGGGCGTTCTTAAGTCGTGCGAAACGGAGGAAATCAGGAACTTCCTGTCGTCCTCTGCCCTTTCAGTCTTATATACCTCGTCGTTGAGCTTTAACCTGAGCCGTTCGGCCGCGCGCGTGAGCTCTCTTATCTCACCCGCGCCGTCCTCTCTTATTCTGCACTCATAGTCGCCGTTTTCGACTGACTTTAAGTTCTCGGTCAGATTTTTAAGCGGAACGGTTATGTCACGTTCGATCTTTTTGTGAATGAAAATGAGCGCAAAAATGAAAAACAGCGTCGCCACTGACGCGGCGGTAATCAGCATCACCCTCACCGTGCGGTAGACCGGAATCCTTTCCGAAAGCGTTACGACCGCTCCCCCGTCCGGCAAATCCGTTTTGTCTGCGCGAAAATCCTTCTCCCCGATCTCCACGCGCCTGCCGGATATGACGGCGGAGTAAACCTCGCGGCGCGTCTCCTCAGAAATTTCAAAATTGGCATAGCTTGATCCGTCGCGCGCATAGAAGATGACGCCGGGATTTGCAAAGTCTCCCGATGCGCCGAACGTGCCGATGCCCGACGAGCGCACGATGACATACATCGTCAGCACCGAAAGCGCTAAAACCGACAGAAATATTTCCATTCCGAGAGTGACAAAGTATTTTTTCATGGTTTAAAATTCTTTCTTTTCAAAAAGATATTCTCCAAGCCCTGCAAATAGCGCCGAATAGCCCAGAAGCATCAAAAGCGTTCTTATTATCTTGAATGCTCCGAGCGACGGGCGAGAGAGAAGAATGTACACGTCGAACCCGGAGGTGAAGAAAAACGCCGAAAGAGCCGGGAAGACAATTCCGAGCACATAAAACGCGATGTATAAAAGCACGCTTATCATAAACGAAGCGCCGGACGACTTTATCACGTTGGAGACCAGCGCGCACATAAACGCAAACGTCATTAACGGGAAGAACGATATTATATAGGAAAAAATAACTCTTAAGATTGCCCACTCGGTCTTCCCTATTATAATGGAAGCGATAAACGACGTTACCATGGAAAATGCAAGCATCGCCGCTATGAAAATTCCCAAAAGCGCGGTCTTGGCAAAGAATATCTCATACCTCGGCGCGCCGGTCAGAAGTGTCGTCTTCATCGTTCCGGATGAAAATTCCGCCCCGAACACATCGATACACATAAATATAACAAAAAGCGGGATCAGAAAGTTTAAAAATACCGGTAAAACGGTGAGCGAAAACTCCGCCTTGCCCGTCATATTAACGCCCATAAAGTTGCCGGCAAGCGTGCATATCACTGCCGAGATCAAAGTCGCGATAAGGCAGAGCACCATTGCGACCTTGACCTTTTTGCGCCCGGCGGTCTTTTTAATCTCAGCGTCAAGCGCCTTTTTAAACCCTGTCATAAAGCTCCACCTCACTCAAATAATAATTCTCCAGTGAGGAGTAGTTTTTGATGATGTTTTCCGTCGTGTCCACATTCACCATCTTGCCGGAAAACAATATTCCGACCTTGGTGCATGTGAGTTCAACATCGTGGATAAGGTGGCTCGATATTAAAAACGTGCAGCCGCCCTCGGCCATTTCCTTAATAATGTTTCTTATTTCCACCATTCCTGAAACGTCAAGTCCGTTTAAGGGCTCGTCTAATATCATGACCTCCGGCTCACCGCTCATCGCCATGGCAAAGCCCAGACGCTGTTTCATTCCGAGCGAGAAATTTTTTGTCTTCTCGTTCTTAAATTTTTCCATGCCGACCCTTTTTAAGCACGCCTCAGAGTTTTCTTTCGTTCCGCCTTTAAACGAGGCAATAAGCTCCATATTCTCAAGCGCCGTGAGATTCGGGTATGGCACGACGTTTTCGATTATAGAGCCTGTTTTTTTCATGGCGTCGGTGAAACTTTCAAAAACATCCGCTCCCATTATCCGGCACGACCCCGAATCGGGGCGGGAAAGACCGGTGAGTATCTTCATCGCCGTTGTCTTTCCCGCGCCGTTGGGGCCCAGAAAGCCGAATATTTCGCCCTTTTCGATCTCGAAGCTGACATTTTCGATGCCGCGCCCGTTTTTATATTTCTTCGTGAGAGAAATGAGTTCAATAGCTTTCATTTTTTCACCCTTTAGTCGATCACTCTTGAAAGCGAATAGCTGGTATCGTTCGAGCTCCAGCCGCCGTCAGAATCAAACATTACTCCGGTGTTGATTATAATCCCGGTGCTGACTTCATTTTCCCAGTCATACATTTTTGAGATAACGAAATTATCCGCCTCGTTCTCAGAGTAATAGTCGGAGCCGTACTCGGATTTTACCGCGGTGTAGTTTATCTTCGTTCCGTCGAGAGTGTTGACATATGTTCCGGATACCTCGTCGCCGTCAACCGAGTCGACGGTCAAAGTGATCTCGCCGGCCTTTTCATATGCCGTCTCACCTCTCTTTAATACCGTGCACTTGTATGTGCCGATGTCAAAGCTGTCCATTACATACATATCTTCGGTCTTAACCGCGTAATCCTCATAGTCGTGAATCGTCTTGCCGTCCGTTGTAAACTCGGGAACGGTCGTCTTTCCGATGTCGCTCATCGTGTAGTAGATCTCAAACTCGATCGTGTGCTCGCCGCCCGACTTGTCTGTGCCGACAAGAGAAGCCGCGCCGTATGCACACGTTACAACATCGTCGGAATTCACCGTGAGCTTGCCCGACACCGAGTCGATGCAGATGTCCGAAAGCTCGGGAAGGTTATAGCGGTCTCTTGAATATTCGTCGTTGAACGTGACCTTCGCTATAAATGCGTAAAGCGTGTTCGGAAGCGCCGGAATCTGGCTCGCGTCAAGCTCGCCGTAATAGATCTTGTCGCCGTTCTCCTCGCCGGCCTGAACGAATTCTTTTAATGAGCCGACAAACGCGTCAAACACTTTTTCAATATCGCGCGCTATATCGTCTTCTAACGGGTTTGAGATCATGCTGTTCTCGTCATTTTCATAGCTGTCATATCCGTAGTGTGAGATATAATAGGTGTCATCGCCCGAGCGCTTGCTGACATTCTTTTCGGAGTCCTGATAATTCCAGTATTCGTTCGTGCCTTCAGGATCGTAGTTTGTTTGCATGCACTCACTCCTGCGGTTCTCGGTGTCATACATGTCGACCGCGGTGAAGCCGTCATACGTCTCCCCGTCGATCTTTAAGCTCATTCCGTAGTCGAGCGTGAACGATGCTTCGCCCTCCGCCATAAAGCGTGCGGAGTTTTTGATTGCGTCCTTCGCGCCGGTGTATGCGTCGCCGGATAAGATGTCCGCCGCGGCGGCCGTCGTGAACAACACCGCACCGGCAAGGCTCAGCGCAATTGCCCTGTTCTTTAATTTCATCATCGTGAAATCCTCCTTTTGAAAATCATCAAATTTTCCCCTTTGGGGTTCCCCTTGATTTTATTATACGCCGAGTCAATTGAATATCAATAAACCGAATATTAACAATTTCTGAACTTTTAAAGCAATTCTTTCCTCAATTCCTCGCCGGACATGGGAGAAAGATATGCCGGCGCTATGTCAAACGCGGTGAACGCGCCCGTTTTTCCTTCCTTATTAATGCGTGCCGCAGCGCGTGCAAACGCGACAAGGACAGAGCCGGTGAACTGGGGGTTTGAGTCAAGCTTTAAGGAATATTCGATCACATGGCTGTTTTCTCCCGAAAGCCCGGTCTTTCCCGTTCTTATCACGAATCCGCCGTGCGGCATCGCCGTGTGGTCACGCTCCATCTCTTCCTTTGTGATAAAGTGAACCGTCGTGTCATAGTCCGCAAAATAGTTGGGCATGGTCTTAATCTCTTCTTCGATCTTTTCTTTGTCCGCCCCGTCTTTTGCGACAACGAAGCATTCGCGCGTGTGCTTTTCGCGCGTCGTAAGCGTCGGGTTCTCGCCGCCTCTCACTTTATCAAGCGCCTCGGGAACGGGAACGGTGTACTGGCGCGCGTCGGCAACGCCGTCGATGCGGCGTATCGCGTCCGAATGGCCCTGGCTCACGCCTCTGCCCCAAAAGGTGTAGTGGTTGCCCTCAGGAAGGACTGATTCAGAATAAATTCTCGCGATTGAGAAAAGTCCCGGATCCCAGCCGACAGAGATGACAGCCGCGTTGCCGCCGCTCTTTGCCGATGAGTCAACCGCGGCAAAATGCTCGGGGATATTTGCGTGCGTGTCAAACGAGTCAACAACGTTAAAGTCTTTCGCGTAAAGCGGAGTCTCCTCGGGAAGATCCGTCGCGCTTCCGCCGCAGAGCACCAAAACGTCAAACCTGCCCTTGTGGGAAAGCACGTCCGATGCGCTGTAGACGGGCGCTCCCGTCGCGGTCTTAAGCGTCTCAGGCGCTCTTTTTGTGAACACGCCGTAAAGTGAAACGTCCCCGCTCTTTGCCGCTGCGGCTTCAACGCCGCGGCCGAGATTTCCGTAACCCATAATTGCAATTTTGATCATAATAAAACTTCCTTTCAGTATATATTTTCAGTATATTATTTATTCTTAAATTCCGTTATGCCGATGCCGACCAGCGTCACCGCCATACCGACGAGAGCCGCCGTGCCGACCGCCGTCTTATAAAACAGCGACTGCGCGATAAGCGTTATGATGGGCGAAATGAAAAGATATTTGCTTGTCGTTGTCGCGCCGAGCTTTTCGACCGAGCGGTTCCAGGTCGCAAAGCAGACGGCGGAGGCTAAAATGCCAAGAAACAAAAGGTTTATAAAAACCTCCGGGCGGGCGACCGATTTTATGCGCTCAAAATCGCTCGTCACCGCCATAAACGGCGTCATCGCGAGGAGAGAATATAAAAACAGTCTTCTCGTGACCAGAAAACCGCGGTATCCGAAAGCGGAGATCTTTTTTACCAGCACGGAGTAGACGGCCCAGAGCCAGATGCTGAAAAATATTATCATATCGCCCATGAGCCCCGTCTCGATCGTCTTTGAATCGCCGAAGCAAATTAAGAATATACCGAAGACCGAGACCGCCATTCCGGCAAAAATTTTGAAATTCAGCTTCTCGCCGAGGAATTTATGCGCCAAAACCGCGGTGAATATCGGCGCCGTCGCCGTGATGAAGGAAACGCTCGCCGGCGAAGTGTAGCACACCGAGAGGTTTTCAAGATACTGATAGGCAGCCGCTCCGCTCATCGCCGCGAAAAACATCATAAGCTCGCGCTTCAAATTCGTGAAGCCGAAAAAGTGCGGGCAGATAATCCAGAGCACGGCATACGCGATTAAGTATCTTATGTATAATATTTCAAGCGAAGAGAGCGAATCCGTCAGATATTTGGTACAAACGAAGGTGATCCCCCAGATCAGCACCGTGAAAAAAGCAAGAAAATGCTCTTTAAGTCTTTCCATTTGTTCACTTCCATTCGTTAAGAAGCGCCATGACCTCGTCCTTCTCGGGCATGGACTCGATTGCGCCTTTTCTTGTTGTCACTATCGCCGCGGCGCATGACGCAAAGCGCACGGCATTATCAAGCTCTTCACAGGAAAAGTCAAGTCCGCGGTCTGATACGAACGAAAGGCACGCGCCCATAAACGTATCGCCCGCGCCGGTCGTGTCGATCGTTTTGACCTTCGGGGAAGCACAGCGCCCCTGATATGAGCCGTACTTATAAACGCTTCCGTCCCTGCCGAGCGTGACAAAAATAAGGCTGAGGTTTTCATACTTTCCCGAAAGAATGCCGAGCGCCTTGGTAATGTCCTCCTCGCCGGTGGCAAGGGCGATCTCGTCGTCCGAAATCTTTAATATATCGGCGTTTTCAAAGCCCCACTCCATCGCCTTTTTCGCGTCGTCAATATTCTTCCACAAAAGCGGGCGGATGTTCGGGTCAAACGATATGAGCGCGCCGCTCTTTTTTGCTATGGCGACCGCCTCTTTTGTCGCGCTCTTTGCCGGCTCGTCCGTCATCGAGAGCGTGCCAAAGTGAAATATCTTCGTGTTTTGGATAATGTCATGGGAAAGCTCGTCTTTATTAAGGCAGGTGTCCGCTCCCGGCTTTCTGGCAAAGCTGAAGCTCCTGTCGCCCTCCTCATTAAGACTCACGAACGCAAGGGTCGTGAACACGTTTTCGTCCTTCACAACGCCGCCGGTGTATATTCCGGCGCGCGAAGCCGTATCTATCAGCATTTCGCCGAACGCGTCCGCTCCGACCTTGCCGATAAACGCCGTCTTTTTCGACAGTTTTGCGGCCATCGCAAGAACGTTGCACGGCGCTCCGCCCTCTTTCGGCTCCAAAACCGTCTTTCCGCTGTCCGATCTTCCGCACGGAATGAAATCTATCAGCATCTCACCGATCGCGGCGATGTCATATTTTTTCATCTGTCTTCCTTCTTTCGTTTATGGGGTCTTGCTTTTAGTTTCCTCCTTATTATTTTACCACATAACAATATAATTTTCAACACAAAAAATTCTTGACAACCGTCTTTTGTTGTGATATAATAGCTGTTGTGACTCGTGGAGAGGTATCGAAGTGGTCATAACGAGGCGGTCTTGAAAACCGTTTGTCCGAAAGGGCGCGTGGGTTCGAATCCCACCCTCTCCGCCAATTAAGACAAAATGCGGTTTTCCGCTTTAATATATATTTTGATAACTGCGGCTATAATTTGGAGAAGTACTCAAGTTGGCCGAAGAGGCGCCCCTGCTAAGGGCGTAGGTCGGGAAACCGGCGCGAGAGTTCAAATCTCTCCTTCTCCGCCATTACATAAATACACTTTTTGTCGCTATCAAGTGTATTTAGCAAATGTTGAGGATATTGTTTGATTATTCAAGCAATGTCCTCTTTCTCATTTTGCAGAAGATTTTTTATAAACCGATATTCGATTTTAATTTCCTGTGTTACGGGAGTTGTACTTCTGTCCTTTTCAAAAACCGTTATACTTTCGACAAGTCCGCAGACCGTTTCACGGTCAAGCTCTGTAATATTTTCGTATGCCGAAATCATATCAAGCCATTCGTTTATGCTGCCGACAGTTTCATTCATATTGACAAGTTTGTTTTTAAGTTCAGGTAAGCTTTTTTCCAAATCAGCTTTTTCAACCGTAAAATCACGCATAAGATTTATTGCAATATCTTCGGGTATTTTGCCGAGGCATTTATCCTCATACAGATTTTTAATTCTGTCGTTAATCTCGAAAAGCCTGTTTTCCGTGGTTTTTATCTTTGACTTAATATTTCCTATTTCGGAACTGTTACTTTTCTTCAATGCCTTATACAGTTTTTCTGCCAATTCTTCGCGCTGTGCAGTTGCAAGATGTGCATAGGTTCGTATATCGTTTAACACAAAAGCGCTTATGTATTCCTCATCAATATAATGAGATGTACAAGCAGTAATTCCGTTATTGTTGTATCTGCTGCAGCGATACACACCTTTTTCACGATCTTTTAATTTCCTGCGCATATATGCAAGCGGCATACCGCAATCCGAACACTTAACAAGCCCGGAAAACAAGCCTACCGTATCAATCTTTGTCCGTCTGATTTTTTTATTGGGATTGGATAACTTTTTCTGCACTCTTTCCCACAAACTCTTTTCTATAAGAGGTGTGTGTGTATTTTCCACTACAATCCAATTTTCAGGCGGAACAGTTCGCATTTTCTTGGTTTTGAAAGAAACGACCTGTCTTTTTCCTTGCACCATATTTCCGATGTAAACCTGATTCTTTAATAGTTGCGTAATGGTTGCGCTACCCCAAACATTTTTTTCTTCTGTTAATGGATTTGTTCTTCCCATTTTCTCGTAATGATAAAATCTTGGAGTATTTATGCCCTCTGAATTTAGTTTATCTGCTATCATACGAGCACTGTCACCATTCGCAAATTCATTAAATAATCTTCTCACTATAACAGCGGCTTCCTCGTCAATAATAAGTACATGCTTATCCTCTGGGGATTTCATATACCCATACGGTGCTTGACTGCCCATAAACTTGCCTTGTTCTGCACTTTTCTTTTTAACCTGTTTTACTTTTTTCGATACTTGTTTCGGATAAAACTCGTTCAGCACATGATGAAAAGCCGCAATATCATTGTTGTCGTGCATTGTATCAATACCGTCATTGATTGCTATAAATCTTATGTCATGCTCAATGAAATATTCTTCGGTATAATAACCTGCTTCAACATAATTTCTGCCGAGGCGGGATAGGTCTTCTTGTGTCAAGTAGGAACTAAAAAATTTTTGAGATTTTACAAGCCGTTCATAGGTGGGCAATCACCCGTGAACGGCTTGCTTCATCTCTATTGACCTTTGGCTTCGCTACGGCAGATCTGTTCTTCCGTAGCTACACGCAGATAAACCGCCACATTCATTTCTTTCCCTCCGTATCTTCATAGATGTCTCTGAACTTCCAGACGATCTCAATATTATCGTGACCGTGAATGAAGATGGACTTGACGAACGAATGTGCCAACTCATAGGTCAGAACGCTGCTGTCTCTGTATGCGTCGCACACAGCTTCCAGCCGACTGTCTGAGCAGGATTGCTCTGAGTCAAGCGCCTGCATCCGCTCATGTCCCTGCCGGATTGCTTCCTCATTCTCGGCCAGCTTTGCATCAGCTTCGGCCTTCTGCTTACGATATTCCTCCCTTGTGATCAGACCGCTGGTATACTTCTCATAGAGCCGGAGCTTTGCGCTCTTGAACTGATCAGCTTGCTTCTGTAAATTACGGATGTGGTCAGCACATTCCCGGATTGCTGCTTTGCGGAGATCCCCAACCTCGCGGTTCTGGACGGCCTGTTTCTCTGCCAGCATAAGGTACTGGCCGATGGCGTTATACACTGACGCTTCAATGACCTTTTCGTCGTAGCGTTCTCCAACTGGACAGTCTGTGTCACGGTCATGGGTGGAATGGCAGCACTGATAGGTGACGCTGCCATTTTTGTGCTTTCTCCGTGTCATAACCCGCTTGCAGTTCCCGCAGCACACCAGACCCTTGAGGGGATATTTCTGATGCTTCCGTACTGGCTTTTTATCGCCGCCTCGGATGACGGATTGTGCCAGCTCAAACTCTTCTTTGCTGACAATGGCCTCGTGCATCCCATCGACGATAATCCAGTCTTCCTGCTCCTGTGCAATGCTCTTGCGTGTTCCGACACCACAGGACTTCCGCTTGTGTCCCACGGTTGCGCCGGTGTAGACATAGCTGACCAGCAGCTTGTAGACCATAGCAGCAGTCCAGCTTACTTTCTCGCTCATCCGGCTGAACTTCTTTTTGTCGGGATGCTTGGTGCGGAAATACTGTCCCGGCGTCTGGGTGTTGTCATCATTCAGGCCAAGGGCAATCTGCGAGGTGTTTCTGCCCAGCAGCGCCTCATCGAAGACCCTGCGGACGATGTTTGCCGCCTCCGGGTCAAGCTTGAGCTTGTTGCGGATCGTGGGATGCAGAACATAACCATAGGGGGCATAACCGCCCACATACTTGCCCTGTTTCATCATCTGTACTTTTGCCGAAGTGGTTTTGACCGAGAGATCTTTGCTGTATGCCGCGTAGATTATGCTGCGCATCACCACTTCAAGGCCACCCGTGGTTCCCTTATAATCCTCGCTGTCATAGCCGTCGTTGATGGATATGAAGCGAACGCCCATGAAGGGAAAGGTGCATTCCAGATAGTTTCCGGTCTCGATATAGTCACGAGAAAAGCGGGAGAAGTCCTTGACGCAGATCAGATTGATTTCCCCGCGCTTCACTTTTTCCATCATGGCGGTGAACTGCGGACGCTGGAAGTTTGTGCCGGTGTATCCGTCATCAGCGAACTCCAAGCGCGGACACTGAGAGAGCGTGGGCGATTCATCCAGATACCGGTTGATGAGCATACGCTGGTTGGCAATGCTGTCGCTTTCGGACTTGCTGCCGTACCCCGTGTCTTCGTCGGCCAGAGAGAGGCGAATGTAGATGCCAATGGTGTAATCCGCTGCCGGATTCCTGCCTTTGCTGTTCAAATCACATCGCCTCCTGTACTTCCTTGATGCTCTGGACGGTCAGCGCATAGAGATCGCCATACTTCATGACCAGCTCCACCGCGCCGTTTTCATGGACTTTGACCAGTTCAACAGACTCGTCTACCAAATCCTTTGAGAGCTGTGTGGCCGAGCTGACCGACTTCATCAGTGTGATCCACTTGTTGTCCACCGACATAGCCTCACTGAACTTGGATCTCCGCTGGACAGCCTCGTCCAGACGGCGGGAATAGTCTGCATACTGTTCGTCGTAGCTCTTCTTGGCAAAGGTGTATTCCTCTTCATCCAGCAACCCTTCGGCATAATCCTCATAAAGCCGGGTGCGTTTCTTGGACAAGCCGCTCAGCTTGAGGTTCAGGCTGGTAATCTGGGCATTCAGCCTATCTCGGATGTCTTTCTCACCTTCGCTGCCTCTGAGCTTATCCAGCAGCCGGTCATAGTCCAGCGCGGCCTTGACCTGGAGTTGGATCGCGGCAAGAACATTGACTTCCAGCGTATCTTGCCGGATGTAGTGGGTGGTACAGGGATCATAGCGTCGGTTGACGCTGCCGCTGCACTCGTAAAAGGCATACCATGCGCCCCTTTTGTCCTTGTCGATTTTCTTCCTGTGATAGTACATCTTCCGGCCACAGTCCGCACAGATGATTTTGCCTTCAAAGAGATTGATAAGCGTTGCCCGGATTGCCGCAGATTGTTTCATCTTGGATTGCCTTGCTTGCGATGCCGCCGTTATAATGTCCTGCACCTTCTGAAAGTCCTCGCGGGAGATGATTGGCTCATGGGTGTTGGGAAAGACGATCCATTCGTCTTTGTCCTTGACATTGTGGGACTTGATGCCCTTGTAGATGGCCTTCATGGAGCGTCCGAGGACGGTATCTCCGACATAGTGCGGATTGGTCAGGATGCCGTAGAGCGTCGAACTGCTCCAACCCTTGCAGGAGCATCCATCCCCGGTACGGGTTCCGGTCTGCCGCTTGCGCAGCTCGGTGTTCGGTGCGCCCAGACGGTCAAGCTCGTCAAGGATCGTCGGAATTGACCGGCCTTCGATTTTCCATTGGAACATCAGGCGCACATACTGGGCGACCTCTTCATCAATGACCATGTTGCTCCGCGCCTCATCCCAACGATACCCATACGGGAGGTTGCGCTTTCGAAAAGTCCCTTGCTCCATCTGGGCTTTCAGTGCAGTGGAAACCTTGCGTGAAATGTCCTTGGAGTACAGGGCGTTGATCATGTTTTGCAGCGGAATAAACAGGCTTTCGTTGGAGCCGTCCGTATCAAAGCTGTCGTACAGTTCCTTGATAGCAATGAACCGGAGGCCAATCTGGGGGAAAATGCGTTCCAGATAGGTTCCCGTCTCAATGTAGTCACGGCCAAAGCGACTGAGATCGCGGACTACCAGACATTTGACCCTGCCGCTCTTGATGTCAGTCATCAGGCGGTTGAACTCCGGCCTGTCGAACACCGTACCGGTTCGGCCATTGTCCACATAGGTATCAATCAGATTCAGGTACGGGCGCTCCGCGATGTAGGACTTACAAATCTCTATCTGATTGGCGATGACATCCACCTGTTCCGACTTACCGCTGTTCTCCACGGAAAGACGGGCATAAATGGCTGTCGGGAAAATCTGTACCGGGGCGACTTCCATGACCGGCTCAGTAGCCACAGCTTTTCTGCTTTTTCGTGCCATTTGCTCACCCCTCCTTTACACGGCAATGGCAAGTTCATCGGCATATCCGAGAACATATTCAAATGTCTGCTGGTACTCATCTCTGTATTTGAAGATGATTTCAATGGTGTGGTTTTCGTGGATCAGGATGCGGTCTACCAGCGCCATCAGGACACGACGGTTCAGCTCTTCGATATTCTCATACTGCTTAAAAAGCGTGACCCAGTTCCGTTCCGTGGTGCCAGTAGTCACCGTCTGCTTCATCTCTTTTCTGACCCGCAGAAGCACCTCCTGCTTATCCTCAATGATTTTGGTGTAGCTGTTTCGGAACTCAAAGTATTCCGCTTTGTCAATCACCCCATCCGAGAGGTCTTCATAGAGGCGCAGCTTGAGCTTTTGGTAACGCTCAATTTCCTCTTCCAGCTTGGCAATCTGCGCTTCGTAGTTGAACACTTTGCGGTTCTGGGACGGAAGACGCTCAATCATAGCCAGTGCATTTTCCAGATTGATGACAAGCTCAATCTGATCATGAATGGCGCGAAACACCTTTTCCTCAACCTCTTTGGCGCTGATGCTGTGGGGGCTGCAGGTCCGGATTCTCTTATTGGCCGAACAGACATAGTAGATGTACTTTTTGGACTTGGAGGGTACTGTCTTTCGGATCATGGTCTGCTGGCAATCGCCGCAGAACAGAAAGCCGGAAAACAGATGCGCTTCTTCCTGATCGGGAGAGCAGCGCATATCCCGCCGCAGCATGATCTTGACGGCCATGAAGTCTTCATAGGAGACAAGGGGTTCGTGAGCGTTCTCAACCTTTACCCACTCGGTCTCGTCTTTGCTCTGCACCACGCGGACTTTATAGTTGGGAGTTCCGCGTTTGCCCTGTGCCAGTACGCCAATATATACTTCATTGGTGAGGATGCGCTGGACAGCCTTGTAAGTCCACTTGGCCGTTTCTCCGGTCTTGAAGACTGTATCGAACCGTACACCGGCTGACTGCTTATACTCCATCGGAGAGAGAACGCCCATCTGGTTGAGCCGGTCTGCAATCCGTCCGATGGAGATGCCATCCTTGTACAGAGAGAAAACCATCTGCACATACTCGCTGACCTCTTCATCCACAATCAGCTGATTCTTGTTCTCCGGTGATTTCTTATATCCGTAGGGTGCAAATGCCCCGACGAACTCACCATTCTTCTGCTTGACCTCCAAGCTGGAACGGATCTTCATGGAAATATCCTTGCAGTAGGAATCGTTAATCAAGTTCTTGAAGGGAATGACAAAGGAATCCGACTGCGGATCGCCGGTCAAACTGTCGTAAGCATCGTTGACCGCGATGAAACGGATGCCGAGCTGGGGAAAAATCTTCTCAAGGTAACGGCCTCCGTCGATATAGTTTCTCGAAAAGCGGCTGAGGTCTTTGACCACAATGCAATCAATCCTGCCCTTGCGGATTGCCTCTTCCAGCTTCTTGAAGTTCGGACGATTAAAGGAAACGCCGCTGTACCCATCGTCAATGAACGGGTCGCAGACCACTTCCAGATCGTCGTGCCTTGCGATATAGTCTTCGCAGATTGCCCTTTGGCTGGCGATGGAGTTGCTTTCCAACTTATCTCCATCTTCACGGGACAGTCGGCAGTAAATCGCCGTCCGGTAAACCTTTTTCGGCATAAAAATAACCTCCGTTTTTCTGTTTGGTGTGATACATCAAATCAGAAAGACGAAGGCTCTGCTTCTCAATATGTGGAAGACACAAAATAGCCCCATGACCATCTCGGCAAGCGGCTTGTCCATATCTTCTTTTTTGACCTGATCGGATTATATCACATCGCTGCGTCGTTGTCGATAGAACCGGGAAAAAGATTCAGATTGTTCATAATCACAGACCTCGCAGATAATTTTCCAGACAGTCCTCAATCGTGGTGGCTGTGTTCGTGAAGCTGATCTTCACAACGGTCTTGCCATCCAGATAGCAGTAGGGATTTTTGATCTGCTGGATAAAATCACGCAGCCGTTCCTCCCTCGGTGCCGAAGGGTCAAGCCGGACGCTGCTGCGCTGCATGAGCGTACTGCGGTCAACTGTTCTGGGATCAATACTCTTCATGGCTTCAACGCTCATCATACTGTAAACACCTCCTGATGCGATGCGGTTGTTTCAGGACAAAGGGATATGGCAGAGCGTCTCGCAGCGTGGCCGCTCAACGCTCTGCCACATAGTTTTCATCCTGAAAACTTGTGTATTGCGTGTTGCTAATAGGTTTGTTTCAAGTTCCGGCATATTTGCAGCTCGCGCCCCTGCCAGAAGAGCTATACAGCTCCGGGAATGCTACGGACTACCAACGGCGAATTGGTATCACGGGAATCTCACCCCTCCGAGGAACGCTCCGAGCCGCCCCCTGCAACCAAGGGACGGGAGTATCATTGTACCCTGAATCTGCATCATCGCAATCAGCCGCACCATGCGGTGTTCAGGCTCTCTGTTGATCGCTCGCTCCGGTCAGGGAGGTCATGGCGGCAGAAGCCAAGTTGCTACGCAGAAACGGAAAGATCCGCAGCACTGAACTATTCACTTTTCAAGGTGCTGTGAAGAGGTCCTTTATCCCTCTTCACCCTACAACGGACATCGACACGCAAAAACTTGGCACCCCCTCAGAAAAAATTTTTTGCTTTTTTTCTGACAGCACCGACAAGCTTGCACACGCGAGATACAGACAAGCCGGAGACCTCTGCATACTGCTGTTGACTCTTACCGCCCTGAACGCAGTGGAGGTACACATCCCGCTCTTTCGCTGTCAGCGTCTTGAGGAAATCCTGCTCAAGCTGCTTCATGATCACATCCTCCGCGTAGTCGTGCGGGTCTTCCAGCCACGCCGGGCTCATATTCTCGCCCCCTTCAAAGCTGACAAAATCGAGGGACAGGACTGTTGCGGTGGCTTCCTCAGCCCCGGGAACCGGCGCACCCGTCATCTTGCGTCGCATCCACTTTTCTTCGGCACGGAGGGCTTTCATGACCTCGCGGTCTACCTCCGTGACCTCGCCGGTGCTTTTGATCCGCACCATGCACTTTCCATCCTCCGTAGTCCAGAGATCATAGTCGAACTCGACTGGGGTTTTCGGGATTCCTTTCATTGCTTCGTCCTTTCCGCTGGCGCGAAGCAGCGGAAAGACGAGGCAACAAAAAAAGCCGCATGACGGTGAGTCATAATCCCATACCGAAAAAACAGAGGCGTCTATTCAGAAACTCTGTTCATGCGGCATTAGGAAGACTCACCAATCAGCGGCTCCACAGCACAGCTATCAATATTTATTTGTTAATCTCTGCCTTTATCTGTTACGATAAAAGCGGAGTTTTAACCGTCTCATACTGAGGACATCAAAGACGGTTTCGCGTCCACAGCGTTTACATTTTGCTTGGACATGACCTCGTGTGTCCTCGAAAACAGCGATTGCGTTATGTTGGCAGTAGGGGCATTTCACCATGCGTGTCTTCTGAGAGACAATCGCACGACGCGCCCGTTTGATTTTCTCCTGCATCTCCAAAGAGGGTTCTGTGACCCGGATGTCTTTTGCCATCACCACACCTCCAACGGATCAGTATATTCCCGGTACGGACGATCCTCGATATAGCCAAGCTGCCGTAACCGGATCACAGCTGCCGACTTCGATACGGCGAGCTGCTGGCACAGCAGAGATAAGGATAACTTATCGCGGTATGCGAATACCCCCTCATAGTTGATCAATTTTTTGCCACCGGCGAAATACCACATGGCAAGGTCGATTTCTTTCTGCGGCATCAGGATCGCTGCGCCGAGAACATTGGCCTGCCATTCATTCCAGTCCTCGCGGGTCTTCAAGTCCCGGAGAGAATAGGCTGTACGGGCTGAGTATTTCTTCACATAGGCTGACTGCGCAGCTTCGCTTTCCATCTGGAACAAAATCTGATGGGCGCATTCATGGGCAAGAGTAAAGCGTCTCTTACCGCAAAGCTTGTGGACTTGTCCCGGCTGAATAAAACTGACATCCAACAGAATTTGATTTTTCCTGAGTGGAATGGTTCGCTTCACGCCCACCTCTTCTATGATGTACTCAGTGTCCGCATAGGCGGTCAGGCCGCAGATGCTTCCATCCGGGGACAGACGGGTAAACGACACATTCATGTCGAGGTATTCCTTGGCGAACTGGTCAATCGGTGTCCCTCGCGCCATACGCCGGGTGCCTTCGGTTTCACTACCGAAAAAGAACTCATTGAAGTCCTTGGTCACGGCTGCTGCAATTTCTTCGATTTTCTTCTGAGATAAAATCATCGTCAGGTCCCTTTCGCTTCAACGAACCACTTGCTTCCCTCCTGAAAGAGATAGGATTCCTTGCCACGGATCAGCACCGTGTAACGAATGCCGCCGCCTCCTACCTTCTTGGAAGAAGCGCGGCACTTATAGAGTATCTGATCAATCTGAAAAATCAGTCCGTTTTCCCACCGGATGAAGCGCGGATGGAACACACCCTCCTGATCCACATCCAGATTGACCGAGACATAGGCTTTTCTGCATGGTACACTCATGTTCCTCACTCCTTGCTGCGCATAACGGGCAGGACACCTGCAATCCTCTTATTGCCCGGTGTCCATTATCAATTTCAAGCCAAACGAAAACTATTTTGCATTTCCGGCTTGCGCCCTCTTGACGAAACACGCAAACCGATATACAATAAATGCGTAAGGCGATTACGCAATATCATTATACGAAAGCCGATTGCTCATGTCAAGTGGTTTTGAGCAAAAAGCGCAAACAGATTACACATTATCACACTTACAGGTAGGAGGATATGCTATGAGGTTCGGAGAAAAGCTCCGCGCGTTGCGCAAGGAAAAGGGGCTTACTCAGGCTGAACTTGCGAAGCTGGCGGGAGTAGGTCTCAAGACCATCACCAACTATGAAAAGGGTAGCACATACCCCCAGAACCGCGAAGTTTACAGCATTCTTGCCCGGATTCTCGGATGCGATGCAGACTATCTGCACAACGAGGGCGATGACTTCATCGCTATGGCCGGACAGGAATACGGCTATCGCGGCAAGAAGGGCGCTGAACGGCTGCTGAAAGAAGTACGGGGCGCTTTTTCCGGCGGTGAGATGGCTGAGGAAGATATGGACGAGCTGATGCTTGCCATTCAGGAAGCCTACATTGATGCGAAGAAGCGCAACAAGAAGTACACGCCGAAAAAATATCTGAAATCGAAGGGAGAAGCGAAGTGAGTCCGCCGTATAGGACTTTTCTTCTGCTATACTGAGACTGTACCATTCTGCCCGGAAGGGGTGATACCACTATGCTGATTCGAGCCGAGGAAGCCATTCTAAAGGCCAACCGTGTTGTGCGGCAGTGCAGCACAAGGAACGCTGACCGGATTGCGCGGGAGCTGGGGCTGATCGTTATGCCCCGTGATTTCTCCCGTCAAAAAGGCGCGTATATAGTCATTGAACGCAACCGATATATTTTCATCAACAAGCATCTTGACCCCGTGATGCACGACATTGTTCTGCTCCATGAGATCGGACATGACTGTCTCCATCGCAGAGAAGCAATTCAAGTCGGCGGGTTGCAGGAGTTCAACATCTTCGACATGAGAGACCAACGCATGGAATACGAGGCAAATATGTTTGCTGCGCAGGTCGCCCTTCCAGATGAGGAAATTCTGGAATACATATACGGCGGCTATGATGTCGGCCAGATTGCACGAGCCATGTGTTCCGATATAAATTTGGTGGCACTCAAGGTCTCAGAGCTAAACACGCGGGGGTATCGCTTCCGCGAACAGGAACACCGGAGCAACTTCTTGAAATGAACGAGGTGGTATGGGATGGACTATCGACGGTATCTTGAAAGAGCAATCGCAATTTTCAACGAAAACATGGATACCGATTTTTCCATCGACAATGTTGTACTGGGCTATTTAACTGCGGCCAACCAGAAACAGGTATTTGAACGCTTCTGCGCCGAGCATTTCCCCCACCGTCTGGATGACCGCTATGAGGAAGAGGGCTACTTCGATTTCTATGCGTCGGCTTTCGTTTCTGAGGAACCCGGAGCTAAAGATGGCATTCTCCTTCATACCGATATTTCATATACACCCGCAGAATTGATCCATGTTTTGCTTCATGAGCTGGCTCACATCTATTGTCTGCACAATGAGTTGGATGGTGCAAGCTTCTACAACACCTATTGTGAGGGATACACGGATAATTCCATAGAGGACGGTCAGATAAACGCCGGTTACGGTGTGTGGCGGGAGTGTATCGCAGAGATTATAGCCAGAGAACTTGACGATAACTGGGATATTCTGACTCTTGAAACGATAAAGCCGATGTTGGCACAGTTCCAGCAGGAACTTGTTCCGAACAGCGGGAAGTTCGCCATGAGCCAGATCCTCGTCGAAGTGATGACAAGCGTTGAGGTGGAAACGACCACGGAATGGGAAACGGCCAAGAAGCGCATCGAAAAGCTGGGACTGTTCAATCTGCCTTCTGAAATGGCGCTGATGGAGCTTATTTTCAAGCAGCTTCGGGGACCGCTGATCGCGATTGAGGTTGATTTCATCTCAGAAGTCGGCTTTCTGTATCTGGAAACGATCTCCATGACCATGCTGAACAGTTTGGGCAACAGGCTGATGGAGAACTGACGCATCAAACAGGATGACAAACCGAAAAGGAGAAAAACGAAATGAAATATTTGCTGTATCGTTCCTTTGGGAATCTGGACATGGATGTGAAAAAGCACGAGCTGGTTGCCGTGGAGTATGGTAAGGACATCTATGATGTGACAGACGCTCTGATTAAGGCAGCAGCGGATGATCTGGCTGGTATGCCTGAATATGAAAAATATGAAACTGCTGCGTATGCTCCTGAACCGGTGAAGGATTTTCGCAGAGTTAGGCGTTATGCCTATGAAATGATAGGTATTGTATATCCCACTCATGGCGACAAAAATATCTTGATTGATTTTGGCATTGTGGAGGAAGCGGAATGAGCAGAGAGGAACCGTATTATATCCCAATGCCGGAGGAATACGGACGCAGAAGGCTTAATGCGCTCTATCGGGAGATTCCATTGAAGGACACCACTTCGCGGCTTCTGCGGAAGTATTTTAATGCTGCTGCGAACCTGTATGGCATTATCCCCCTGCGTAAGCTCTATGGGATTATCACTTCTCAGAATAAATCGCTGGTGACAAAGGAAGAGTTTCTTGCTTTTGCAGAAATCGCAAGGCATGAATGCGAGGACTATTATATCCTTGGTAAATCCGAACTCTATTACGACGGTCCTGACACCGATCTGATGGAGTATGAAGTCATAGATATAATGCTGATCGACGAGAACCTTGACCCATATCATGAAATCCTGCGAGGACATCAGGGAAAGTCCTACTATATACCAAGCAAGAAGGAGTTTCTTGCTTACGAAAATCCCTTCTACTGTGAGGATACCCCGGAAGCGGCTGCGTTCCGAAACTTTCTCCTGTCCAAAACCACATTGCAGGAAGACATGATGGATGCTGTGTTTACCGACATCTATTGCGGTGTCCGCTGCATGAACGCAGGATTTCAGGAGGTAATGAATCGACTGAATGATGTTGGTGTGGCATTCAAGCGCAAATCGGATGTAAGCACTTTTTCTGAGGTGTATACAGCATTCCACAATCGTGTGCGGATGCAGTACAACCGAGGTCACACCCCGGATGAACTTTTTGCCTTACTTCCCCCGGAAGAACGCATCCCGAAATCCATCTCCCTTGGTCCGAACATCCGTCAGGCAATCTCAGATGGCACCATGAACCCCAACGAGCTGCGGCAAGGCATTTTGACTATGGATATGCCCAGCGAAGAGCTGCGGATGAATTTCTTGAAACAGCTCGCAGAAATTGAGGCTGCAACAAAGCCTAAGAAGGTAGGACGAAATGATCCCTGCCCATGCGGAAGCGGGAAGAAATACAAAAAGTGCTGCGGGCGGTGATGTGTATGAGAATCAAGCTGCAAACAGTCATAGATGCAATCGAACAGGTCAGCGATGCTTATATGATGCTCTACGATACCAAAACCGGCGAAACAGTTTATCTGCCCGATGTATGGATTACTGGGGAGACAGACGAAGAGCTTGCCAAACTGGTTGAGAACGAACCAGCACGATTTCTCCAATTCCCGACAAAATATGAAATCCACGAATACAGCATTATGGAGTCCTTTGTGGACTATCTTCCACCGGGCAGGATCAAAAGCGAGCTGAGCAGCACAATACGCGGGAAGGGCGCGTTCCGGCGTTTCAAGCAGTCTATCCGTTTTCATGGAATCGAGCAGTTGTGGTATGACTACAAAGCCAATGCCTATCGAGAACTTGCCGAACGCTGGTGCAGAGACTTTGAAATCGAATTTGAATGAAATACGATAACCAAATTTCAGGAGGTGTTCGTATGGACAATACCGTATTTGAGCGAAACTATGAAAAGCCACAGGAAGACATGGAATATTGTACTGCTGTTTTTGAACAGGCCGTTGAGGGCGGTTTTTTTCAGCGGTACTGTGACATGGTGGATAAAGTCCCTAAAATGATCAATCCGCAGGATAAGGAAAACTACGAATACTTGGTAAACCGCTGCGATCAATATGCAAAACGACACTATGGCAGAATTTCCGCTGTTGTGGATTACGAAAGGTGGGATTCCAAGATCAACCTCTATCTTCCCATGCTGGAATTTGCCACCGAAGAAGATATGCTGTTGCTTCGGGATATTGGGGAGAAAGCTCACTATGTGAACATCACGCAGCAGCCAGATGGCAAGTTCCGGCTTCATATTATGATCAATTACTTTGACCCGATGATGTCAGATGTAGAAGCTGAGTTTATAAAGTATAAGGCGCTTGAACAGGATGAGAAGTTGGCTTCCATGTTTCAAATGCCTGAACTTTCTCTGGAAGACAATGAAGTTATACAGCGCATGAAAGTAATATTAGACCGATTTGATGAGGAAACAGCCGTGGACAGAACAACTGCTTTTAAGGCTGTCCTTGACCATATTGGAAAAATGGATGCGGAATCCAAAACACTTGAACACATGGCAGAAATGCTTGAAGCTTTGCTCGATAAGGTTTTAGAAGAAGAAAACGGAGAGGATTTATCATGAGCAGAAAATTGGTAGCATATTTTTCCGCAACCGGTACAACCGCAAAAGTTGCAGAAACTTTGGCCGATGCAATCGGTGCAGACATTTATGAAATTGAGCCGGAGATTCCCTATACGGAGGCCGATCTGAACTGGCGGGATGCTAACTCTCGAAGTTCATTTGAAATGAATGACCCTCATTCTCGTCCGGCTATTGCAGGAAAGCGTGACAATATGAGCGATTATGACACAATCTTTGTTGGCTTTCCGATTTGGTGGTATGTCGCTCCGACCATTATTAACACCTTCCTTGAAAGCTATGATATGGCAGGAAAGACCATTATCCCGTTTGCCACTTCCGGCAGCAGTGGTATGGGTAAGGCCAATGAAAAGCTGCTTGTCAGCTGCACAGGAGCAAAACTGCTGGACGGCAAGGTGTTCAAGAGCAATGTCAGCAAGGCTGAGATGAATCAGTGGGTGCAGTCCTTCGGCATTTAAGGAGTTTAGACAATGGCTATTCTCATCCATCTCTATTACACCGGTCAGCAAGGAAGCGCAAAGCGGTTTGCGCAGGAAATGCTGGACAGCGGAACCGTACAGGCCATCCGTGCTGAACCCGGCAATTTGCGGTATGCGTATTTCTTCCCTATGGAAGAGCCGGAAACGGTGCTTCTGATGGATATGTGGGAGGATCAGGCAGCGCTTGACCGCCATCATGCGTCCCCCATGATGGAAACCATCACCCGGCTGCGGAAAAAATATCAGCTGTCCATGAGAGTGGAGCGGTATCTTGTGGACAGTGAGGGAATCCCCGAAAAAGACAAGGAATTTATGGTGAAGGCGTAAAGGGGTCAGTGAGGTGTATAGGCTATGCCATTACAAATCGTCAGAAATGACATTACCAAAATGAAGGTGGATGCCATCGTCAATGCGGCCAACAGCTCCCTTCTGGGCGGTGGCGGTGTGGACGGGTGCATCCATCGCGCCGCGGGGCCGGAACTGCTGGCCGAGTGTGAGACGCTGGGCGGCTGTAAAACCGGCAGCGCAAAGCTCACAAAGGGGTACAAGCTCCCCTGCAAGTATGTGATCCATGCCGTGGGTCCCCGATGGCGTGACGGGAAGCATGGTGAACGGGAGCTGTTGGTCTCCTGCTACCGCACCTCCCTTGCGCTGGCGAAAGAGGCTGGTTGCGAGAGGGTGGCCTTCCCGCTGATTTCCTCTGGTATCTACGGCTACCCCAAGGCCGAAGCCCTCCGGGTGGCAATCGAGACCATCAGCGACTTTCTGTTGGAACATGAGATGACCGTGTATATCGTCATCTTTGACAAGGCTGCGTATCAGATCGGCGGCAAACTGTTTGCGGACATCGAAGCCTTTATTGATGACCATTATGTAGAGCAGCACAGCGACACCGATGCGGAATTCCGGCGCAGACGAGCTGCCTTGCAGCAGGAAGAGCTTGCGTCAGAGGAAAGCCTTGATTTTGCTGTCTGTGGATCGGCTCCCTGTGAAGCCCCCTCCTTGCTGGCCGCTCCTATGGCGGCAAAGTCGCTGGACGAGGTAATGGCGCAGATCGACGAGAGCTTTTCTGAAATGCTGCTGCGGAAGATCGACGAGCTGGGTATGACGGATGCGCAGTGCTACAAGAAGGCCAACATTGACCGCAAGCTGTTCTCCAAGATCCGTTCCGACAAGCACTACAAGCCCTCCAAGCCAACGGCTATTGCTTTCGCTATTGCTTTGGAGTTGTCGTTGGATGAGACGAGGGAACTGCTGATGAAGGCCGGGTTTGCCCTGTCCCACTCTAATAAGTTTGACATCATCATCGAGTTCTTTATTACCAAGGGCAACTACAATGTCTTTGAGATCAATGAGGCGCTGTTCGCCTTTGACCAGAGTTTGCTTGGAGCATGAATAATCAGAGGCATAGCCAGTGAACAAGCATCGTTTCGGCAGTATGTAGCGAACGGAAGGGAGGCCACCGGAGCATGAAGCAACGCACTTACATTGCAATCGATCTCAAAAGCTTTTACGCCTCGGTGGAATGCCGGGAGCGCGGTCTTGACCCGATGGACACCAACCTCGTTGTCGCAGACGAAAGCCGCACCGATAAGACAATCTGCCTCGCGGTCACACCCTCCTTAAAGTCCTATGGCATCTCTGGGCGTGGACGGCTCTTCG
>ERZ779851.576-NODE-576-length-36576-cov-25.031653_pt1 | contig 36576 bp, 34 predicted proteins | sample MGYA00511094_ERZ779851 | MGnify/ENA primary metagenome ERZ779851 (study PRJEB29588, sample SAMEA2155512) | human gut metagenome | biome: human gut; feature: human-associated habitat; material: faeces | place: Denmark | collected 2008/2010 ...
CCCTGGTAATTCCAAGGTCGTTAATCTTCCTCGTTTTTTGATGCGGTTGCCCTGTTCAGTCAGCACTGTGATATGTGTTCGAATGTAAAAATACACTAACTTTGTGCTTTGAATACCGGCGCTAAGACTACGCGTTGGTGCAAAAACATGCATTAAAACTAAATTATGTCCGACACATATTACACGATACAAGAAGAGGGCGAGGGTCAGCTGCGAGAAAAGCTTAGCCGTTTCATCGCTTATGCACATCATATAGACAGCGAGGAAGATGCTCGGACGTATGTTCAATCGTTGCGTAACCGCTATCATGACGCGCGACATGTGTGCTGGGCTTTTGCGACGCGTGACGGGCGACGTTTGTCTCAGGATGACGGCGAGCCATCCGGCACGGCCGGGCGTCCGATATTGGGGCAGATAGATTCGCTTGGATTGACAGATGTCGTTGTGGCTGTTGTCCGCTATTTCGGCGGCATTAAACTAGGTCCGTCGGGTCTGATTGCTGCTTATCGAGAGGCCGCCCGCTTGGCATTGCAGTCCGTGCCGACGGTTGAGTGTCATAGCCGATGTCGGATTGTGTTTACATTCCCGTATTTAGCTATGAATGATGTAATGAAGGTGGTGAAGAGTGAGGACTGTACGGTCGTGGAGCAATTGTTTGACAATAGCTGTTCGATGGTGGTTGATATTCGTGAGGACAATGCCGAGCGGCTACGCGGACGCTTGGAAGCGGTGTCCGGTCTTACGTTTGCAGAGTAGAAGCCGTCGGTCTGGACTTATATACCGCCGAGGTTGATTTTAAGTCCGATATTATGGTCTTTTGTCGTGTGGTGGTACGCACATGTTTCTGTTAGACCGGAATGGCGAGCATGGGAATGTCAGCGTTCAATATCATTTTGTGTGCCAGTCCCGGGTTGAACAAGCGGGCAAAGGCGTTTTGTCTTTTGTTGGGGATTACGATGATATCCGCAGGATTGTCTTTAACCAGGCATCCGAATTGCTCGGCAGCACAGTCTGCGTTTATGCTCATCGTGTCGAACTCGAAATTTGGGAAGTTCTTTTTGCAGAAAGACATAACGTTGAGCAGTGATTCCTTGTTGGAACGTTCGAAAGGCCGTCTTTTGGCCGGCAGATGCACCAAGGTGACTTTGGCCGAGATATTTTTGAAGATGCGTGACATTGTGTCCAAGGCCAAAAGGTCTTGCTGCTCGAGATTGGTGAAGAAATGTATTCGGATGTCTGTAGCTTCGATGTTTACTTTGATGTCCTGTGGAATGGTTAGCACCGAGAACAAGCATTTGTCCAGCACTTCGGCCGACACGCTTCCTATCATTTGCTCCTGCTTCTTGGCGTAGCTTCGAGTACCCATGACAACGAGGTAAGGCGGGTTAGCTTTGGCGTATTCGATGATGGCGTCTTCGGGGACGCCTTCCATGACTACGGTGTCAAAAACCACAGGGCTAAGTTCGCCATATTTGATTTTAGACCTTACGACATTGGCAAATTCGTCCATGTGTCTGTGTGCGTCTTCTTCGATTCTCTGTCGAGCATCGTTGTCGGCTATTTCGTAGGTGAGTTGGTCGCTGAGTTGCATATTTCCGGCAACGTAAGGGTCTATGAACGAGTACAGAAGCCGTATTTGGGCGTTGTGTCTTTGAGCCAGGGCAAAGGCTATTTCGAGTGCATTGACCGAATAATCGCTGAAATCAACAGGTACAAGTATACAATGCGATTTTTCGTTGAAAGGTGAAGGCATTGGCGTGAATATCTCGCGATGCTCTATGATGCGCAACGCTAAGGGCAGGTCGTTTTCGTGTATACGAACACGTACGCCGGAAGATACCGTCGGGTGTTCGAGGTTGACGTTTTGCAACAATACTTCGATGCCTTCTTTTTCGAGGAGATTTTTTAGCTCTATAGCGTGATCGTATGTGTGTATAGCAACGGTGATAAGACGCATGTGTGTATAAGCCGGTTAAGGTTATTGATACAGCCTATGGACGCCTCGCATATGCAAGGCATCCATAGAATGAGTGTAATGTCTTTTGTGGGTAAAGGCCGATATGTTTCAGTCTTTGTTCTCTTGCTCTTTGAGAATATCCACAGCCATATCATAGATTGTGGAGTCGTCAAGTACAACGATACCACCATTTGGGCCGGGCTCGATGTGTACGCCGCAGTTTTTGCCGAAATCGTAGTTGCTGCCGCCGAAATAGTTGCGTACGGTCTGAACAGTGATGTTGAGCTTGTCGGCGATGCGGTGCATCGAACCGTCGGGCAGACTGTCTTTGAGTTTGCGCAAATCGTTGAAACTGATGGTCTTAGTCATGATGGTATCGGTTAGTTTGGGTGATTATTATATAGTTATTGATACGTGAGGGGAGGTTCTTGTCGTTATTCTGGGTATAAATTTAGTGGTCTTTTGTGAGTTGACCAAAAATATTTATGGATTTTTTTTATGTTTTACGACACTTATTTTGTGTGTCCGATTGAATATAGATTGTAAGGTGCTGATAGATGTGCCATTGTCAGATGCGCTCAACGTTTGATGCATCTATCCACGCGGCAGTGGAGTTGTTGACTTTCACATGATACCACAATTGGGCACCATCGTTACTTGCGGCGTTTACCGAGTCTATAATGACGAGACGTGTGCCTTCGTGCACCGGAACAATCTTGTCTGTCTTGTCTGTCTTGGCAGACGGCGCGGGGGTGAGATTGGCCGAAGGTGTGGTAACTATGGCAATGTCATTATTGTCTATGGCAGCCGCGCTCTGATAGGCGACAATCGTGGTGTACACTAATACTATGAATAGTACCATGGCACCGAAGAACCCTACTTTACGGGTTGTGACATTAGACAAAAACAGATATATGGCAATAAGTCCTATAATTAGGGCAAACAAAGCGAAGGCGGTCCACGCCCAAGCGTTGGGCGACATTAAGGCAATTACTTCCGAATGTATTTTGCCAAGTATTGACGAGTTGTCTTCGGGTTTATCTTCGAGTGTCGAATCGAGGTTGATGCGTGCGTCTTTGTTTGAAGGATCGATTTTGAGTGCGCGTTCGTATGCCAATACGCTTTGCGCAATCTTGCCCATGCGAAAGTAGGTGTTGCCCAGATTGTAGTATATGTCTGACGACACGCCGTATTCTTTGATTATGGTCTTGTATAGGTCTGCGGCCTCGGTATAGTTTTTTGAATTATATGCCGAATCGGCTTTGGCCGAAAGGGTGGCCGCAGTTTCGGCCTTGACCATGTTCTGAGCGGCATCTGTGTTTGTGCATAATGCTACAGTAATGGCCAATACTATATATCGCAATATGTTATATGGGTTTTTCATCATGCTTTTGCGGATGCTTTGGTGGGTTGTTTCTTGGTGCTTTCGACAGCTTTAATGACGGCCGAGGATTCGTCAAACAGGCCTTTGAGATGTTCCGGCGAAGAGCTATCCGGGGTGAAGCGAGCCATTTCGCATTGATCCAAGATGTTGATTGTGCGGTCTGTGAGTTCCTCGCTTATGCCGCTTTCGAGCAGTTTCTCTCGGATGTTGTCACGAGTGAGTGCCGATGACGGGATGCGGAGTTTGTCGCTGATATATCCCCACAAGGCGCGAGCCAAGCTTTCGTGGAAGGCATCTGCGTCATTCGCCGTCAAGGCTTTGGCTGCCAAGCGTAGTCGCTTGGTGGCCACTTTGTTGGCGCGGGCGGTACGACGTGCAGCCAGGTCGCTGTTGGCGCGTATGTGCTTGCGATATACTATGATAGTAGATACAAATGCCACCAATACAAGTATATATAGTAGCACGTAGATTGTTTCGAAGAAAACTCGGGCGGGTTTCTGCGCAAGTGACGCAGTATCCACTCGGTGGATGTAGCGAATGTCCTTGAGACCTTCGCCGAGGTCTTTTTGTTCAGCCGATGATGCCGACCCGCGTATTACGCTGAGGTTATATCCCTTTTGCTTGATGGTCATATAGCGTCCGGTCGACGGGTCGAAGTATACGAAATTCCATGACGGAATATTGAGGGTGCCTACCTCTTTGGGTACGATGGTGTAGGTTACGGCACAGGTGCCGCGCATATCCGTTCCGTTGAAGTTGGCATCGCTGACCACCTCGGGGGTATACTCTTCGACGTTTGCCGGGAATGACAGGGTGGGGGCGGACAGTGCTTTAATGTTGCCTGTTCCGTTGATGTTGAGGGTGTAGGTGAGGGCCTCGTTGGTGCGCGGATGTGCGGGGGCGATATCCGTAGTGGCTGTGAAGTGTCCTACCGCGCCTTCAAAGCCATCGGGAGTCGGTTGCGGGAGGTCCTCAACGCTTACCGAGATACGGTTAGATGTAGTGGTGATTTTTTGCTCGATGGGACGATAAGTAACAAAGAAACCGTTTGAAATAGGTTCATAGGTCTCGAGAGTCACGTCATATCGGCCCGAATTTATGGTTAGTGTCCCTGCTTTTTGAGGGTAGAGTAGGCATTTTTTTAGCACAGCGGAGTAATAGTTCTCGCCACGGAAATGCTCCATTTGAGCCTCGTTGCTGCCTACGGGTAATTCTTCGGAGATGAACCCGTCAAATTGGGGCAGCGTAGTGGCGCGGAAAGAGGATATATTGTGCTTGGTATACACTTTTATGGTCGCGATGACAGCCTCGCCTTTCCACAGGTGTTTTTTGGACATATTGACCGTGACGATGAGGTCGCTGGGTGATACCTTGCCTGCACGTGGTGCAGATGCTGCAGGCGCCGGCATCGAAGATGAGTTTGATTGGCTTTGCTGCGAGGTGCGGTCCGGTGGAAGTATGGTAAGCCTTTTGGCTTGGGTGCGCATATTGCCTACGCTGACAGCCGGAATGGTTACCGTGGAAGCTTTTTCGGCTTTATATAAATATGTGTATTGGCGCTGTATGGACGATTCGACGCGACCGTTAATTATTGTCGTACTTTGCATAGTCGAGACTCCGGGGCGCGAGGCGTTGAAAATCTTGCAATTAGGTATTTCGGGTGCGGTTCTGACTACGGCATCGCTATTGTTGACAGAGATTGTGACGCTGAAACGATTGCCTTGAATGACGGTGGCCGGAGCCTCAATCGAGACCGATTGTGCGGTCGCGATGAATGACGCTGCGGCCATTATCACAAGGGATGTGTAATATCTTAATGCGGACATAACGTGTACTCAATTGTTGGATATGCATTTACCAGGGCTTGTCTGTGGTGCGTCGGCCATAACCTTGGCGTTGTTCTTGGTTCTTGCGCGTTTTGTTTTCTTTGTTCTGTACGGCGTTGAGTATCTGTTGTGAGGACTGACTCGGTTTTTGTTGCTGCTGTTGTTGCTGCTGTTGTTGCTGCTGTTGTTGCTGCTGTTTGTTTTTATCTTTGTCTTTGTCCTTGTTGTTGCTGCCTCCGCCTTGACTTTCCGGCGGAAGTTTGAGCTGTGCTATGCGTAGGTTCTGCAATGCCTTGATATTGGATGGATTGCGTCTAAGTATGGCTTTATAGTTTGATATTGCTTGCTGATAGCTTTGGGTAGACACCTGCGAGAGAGAGTCAGCCAATTGGTTGGATGTGCTGCCCGCCGAAGGAGCACCCATTTGGATGTCTGCACGGCGTAACGAGTCGGCAAGGTCTTTGAGATAATCTCCTATAAAAACTGCATCGTTGCCCAGATTGTATATTGCTCTTTCGCTGATATTTGGGTCTGATGCTGTTTTACCCAAATTGGCGAGCGCCAGGCGTGCCTCGCGCAACTTTGATGTGTCGGCAGCAGTGGCGCCCATGATTGTCGCCATAGCCTTGTCGTATTTTGCTGCCTCGGAGTACGGGTTGGCCTTAAGTGCTTTATCGTAGTCTTTGATGGCATCGACATAGAGTTCTTTCTTGTATTTTTCGTTGCCGGCCTTAATCGCATTTCGCTCGGTCTTGTTGGACATGTCTGAAGAGCATGAGGCCATAATGGCCGCAGCAAGTGCCAGCATGGAGGTCAGCGAGATTATATGGGCGTATTTTATCAGAACCATGTGTTTCATTTTTTTTCCCTTCTATAGCCTTTCTTTTTGTTTAGTTCGGCAAAGAAGTGTATGTGTTTTAGCCATGAAGTTTTGCGTTCGAGCAGTAGTATGTCGCAGATTAATAGTGTGAGGGCCAACCATGCAAATAAAGGGAACTGTTCGGCGCTATTCTTGTACTTTACGGCTCCAAAGTCGGACTTTTGGAGGTTGTCTAGTTGTTGCACAAGTTTGTCCAACGCATCTGTATTGGAGCCGTTGACGTATAAGCCTTTTCCGGCCTTAGCTATTTCTTTGGCTGCATTTTCGTTGACGGCTGTGATGACTTCCTTGCCATCGTTGTCCGTGAGGTATCCGCTGCCAATAGGTATGCGAGCTCCCTTTGATGTTCCAACGCCGATTACATTGACTTGTATTCCACTGTCCACCACGGCTTTGGTGGCATCGATGGCATTTCCATCATGGTCTTCGGCATCGGTAAGCAGGATTATGCACTTCTTGACGTCTTTTTTATTGCTGAAGCATTTTTTGCTAAGGTTGATGGCCTCGCTTATGGATGTGCCTTGGTAGGGCATTAATGATGGGTCAAGGTCGTTGAGGATAAGTTTGGCAGAATAATAATCTGTGGTTAGAGGTAGTTTAACCTTCGCATCACCGGCAAAAACTACGAGACCGACTTTGTCATTTCCAAGACGATCAGTGAGTTTTTCCAAAAGTAGTTTGGCTCGTTTTAGTCGTGAAATGCTTTTGGGGTCGTCTGTGGAGGCGGCAAGCATTGAGCGCGAAGCGTCAAAAGCAATCATTACTTCGATGCCGCGTTTACTGTCAGTCTGTTCGGTTTCGCCAAAGCGTGGGCGAGCTAATATTATGACAACGGCTGCAAGTGCTATAAGTTGAAGGGTGATTTTTATTCCTGCCTTGTAATGGGAAGCGTCCGGCATCAAGGGTGCCAGTGTAGATGGATTGCCGAAGCGTGCAATCTTGCGTCGACGAGACAGCTTGGCAAGCCAGTATAAGAAGTATACTACCGGTAGCGATACCAGCAATATCAATAATATGGGATTGGCAAAGTCTAACATTGTCTATATGATATTCGAGGAGAATACGCTCCTTCGTCGTCAGTTTGATGAATTATGCATGTTAAGGCACTGTGCGGAATAGTGTGTATCTTAGGACAAGTTCGAGAGCCAGAAGTCCGAAAAGCAGCCAGCCCCACAGGGCGAAGTCGTCTTCGGTGTGACTGAATTGCCGGATGCTCATATGGGTTTTTTCCAAACGGTCGATTTCGTTAAAGATGTTCGATAGTGTCTTATTGTCTGTTGCACGGAAATACTTACCATTGGTATGTGTGGCTATAGATTGAAGCGTAGCCTCATCGATGACCACTTGCTGCATTTCGTATTGCATCCTGCCTAATGCATCGATACTTACAGGTGTGAGTGCGTGGCCGCGAGTTCCGACGGCTATTGGGTAAACTTTAATCTTGCGTTCTTGTGCTACGGATGCAGCATCCGAGGGCGTTACGACTCCGGTGTTGTTTGAGCCATCGGTGAGCAGAATCACGCTCTTACTTTTGGCTTTTCCATCAATGAGCCTGGATATTGAAGTGGCGAGACCGTCTCCAATGGCAGTGCCATCCTCGAGCATTTCGGGTTTGATGCCTTCGATATAATTAATTAGTGCCGAATGATCCATGGTTAAAGGAAGGCCGGTCAAGCTTTCGCCGGCAAACACAACCACGCCGATGTTGTCGTTGGGACGTCCGGTAATGAACTTCTGAGCCATCTTCTTGGCTGCTTCCATTCGGTTGGGTTTGAGATCCTGGGCCAGCATACTGGAAGAAACGTCGAGAGCGATAACGATGTCAGTGCCTTCGGTGTCTGTTGTGCGCCAGCTGTCGCTCAATTGAGGACGTGCAAGGATGATAATCAGACAAGAGATTGCTCCGAGCCTCAGCACAAACAGTAAGTGTCGCAATCGGGCACGCCACGACGTTGGCATATTGGCGAAAGGTGCTGTGGTTGAAACGCCCATAGTAGGGCGAGCGTTTCGTGCCGTATATACGTATCTTGCAATAAGCAAGGCTAAGACAATGGGTATCAGCCAAAGTAAATGCGGATGAGCAAACTGCATGATGGTATTCTAGCTTTTTTGTTTTGTGTTCGTAGTCTTGGGCCTCTTGTTGTTCGCGACATGTTTGCCCTTGGAATTTTCGTCTGCTTCGGGCAAGGGACGTGTCGTGGACACAAAGTCGCTGACGGCATTGAACGAACGGATGTTTTCGGAAATATCCGGACGTTGGCGTGCAAATTTTACGAAGTCGGCCGTGCGAAGCACCGGTCCGAGAGCGTCTATGAAGAGCTTGAGTGTGTCCTCGGCAGACATAGCCTCGAGGATTTGTGTCGTGGTCATTTCGCGTGCATTGACGCCAAAGCGCCCGTCAATGTATTGTCGTAGGATGTCCGTGAGCTCGGTGTAATATTCTTTGTCATGTCCGCTTTCGGCGAGGTGGCGTGCCTTCAGATGTGTAAGGCGTTTAACGGCTAACTCGTAAGGCGGAATCACCTTCTTGTGCGGTAGTAGTGTCGGACCATTCTTCTTGTACAGGAAGAATATGACGGCACCGAGGGCGATGACAAGTAGTGCCAGCAGTGGCCAGTACCACCACTCTGGAATAAAGTCATACCATCTGCCAGGAACGGAGACGGTGCCTTCAAAGGGATTGATAAGCAGCGAGTCTTTCATTACCTTTGGCATGTCCGGTTCGAGAACCTTGAGTGTCACTATGTCCGAATCAATGGTGTCGGCACCATTGACAAACCTGAACGGCCCAATGCTTTGTGTGCCGGGCTCGAAAGGTTGAATAAGGTATGTATATACCACCTGAATACGGCCATTACCCAAGTCTGTCGAGTCGATGGATGTTTCGCGAACTTCAACTTTATTGAGCGTGCATACGCCTTGATCGTCGCGTTGCACCTGATCCATCATCAGGCCGTAGTGTCCGTTTTTGAGTACTTCGATGCGGATGTTGGTACGGTCGCCCATGGTCAGTGTGGTCGAGTCGATTTTTGCCGATATAGAGACTGGCGCGACTGCTTCGCCGGGCTGTTGGGCAAAAGCCCCCGATGCAAAAAGCGCAAGGGCAAGGACTGTGGCAGTCTTTTGTGCCGACAGTTTGAGCGAAGTCTTTAATATATGTTTAATCATGTTGTGTACAATGTGTCGGACAATCGATTATTGGCCGTTAGCTTCGTCCGCGGTTTTTGAACAAGCCCATGAGCGCGCGAACATAGTCCTCGTCCGTGGCTACGGAAATGAAGTCCACGCGTGCCGAATGTAATGTCTCGGCCATGCGCTGCTGGTTGGTGTACCAGTGTTTGTCGTAGATTTGGCGCGCGTAGCGACTGGAAGTATCCACCCAGCGGGTTTGCCCCGTTTCGAGATCGGCCAGGCGTATAAGGCCTACATCCGGCATCTGAGCATCACGTTTGTCGTATACTTGTATTGCCATGAGGTCATGGCGATTGCGAGCTATCTGCAAAGCCTGCTTATAGTCTGTGCTGTCTATGAAGTCCGAGATGAGGAAAGCTGTGCAAGCACGCTTGGACGCGTTGGCAAAATACTTTACAGCGCCCTCTATGTCGGTTTTGTTGTGCTTGGGACAAAAGTCTATGAGTTCGCGGATAATCAGTAGAATTTGTTTTTTGCCTTTTGCCGGTGGAATGTACTTTTCGATGCGGTCCGTGAAGAATATGGCGCCTATTTTGTCGTTGTTTTGTATGGCTGAAAATGCCAAAGTGGCAGCTATTTCGGCAATGATATCGCGCTTTTGCGAACCCACGGCGCCGAAAGCACCACTGCCCGACATGTCAATAAGCAACATTACGGTCAGCTCCCTTTCTTCCTGATAAACCTTTATGTAGGGCTTGTTGTGGCGTGCGGTGACGTTCCAATCGATATCTCGAATGTCATCGCCGTATTGGTACTCGCGCACTTCGCTGAACATCATGCCGCGTCCTTTGAAGGCCGAATGGTATTCGCCTGCAAAGATGTTTTGCGACAGTCCGCGGGTCTTGATTTCGATTCTGCGGACTTTTTTTAGAAGTTCTTTCGAGTCCATGATTCAGCGCATTGAGCGGTTGGTCTGTATGGGTTAGGGAACAAGAATCTTGTCAAGGATTTCGGTGATGATTTCGTCTGTGGAAATATTGTTGGCCTCTGCTTCGTAGGTTACTCCGATGCGGTGGCGAAGGATGTCGTGGCATACAGCGATGACATCTTCAGGTATTACATAGCCGCGCTGGTGTATGAATGCGTAGGCGCGTGCAGCGCGTGCCAGCGATATGGAAGCACGTGGCGATGCTCCAAAGGCGATGATATCTGTCAGGTCGTTAAGACCATATTCGGCCGGGGTGCGGGTAGCATATACGATATCCACGATGTAGCGTTCGATTTTTTCGTCTACGTATATTTGCTCGACCAGTTTTTGCGCATCAATGATTTCGGCGGGCTTGATGATGGGACGTATTTCGCGGCTCTCGTTGGCAATATTTTGGCGAATGATTATCCGTTCCTCTTCTTTTGAAGGATAGCTTATGACGACCTTCATCAGGAAGCGGTCAACCTGTGCCTCGGGCAATGGGTATGTGCCCTCTTGCTCGATGGGGTTTTGTGTGGCCATTACCAGAAATGGTTGGTCGAGGCGGAAAGTGCTGTCGCCGATGGTGACTTGACGTTCCTGCATAGCTTCAAGCAACGCGCTTTGTACCTTTGCCGGGGCGCGGTTTATTTCGTCGGCGAGGACGAAGTTGGCAAATACCGGGCCTTTTTTTACTTGAAATTGTTCGTTCTTGACGCTGTATACCATGGTGCCTATTACATCGGCCGGGAGCAGGTCTGGTGTAAATTGTATGCGGCTATATTTTGCATCAATAAGTTGGGACAATGTCTTAATGGCGAGTGTTTTGGCAAGGCCTGGCACACCTTCGAGCAATACGTGGCCATTGGAAAGTAAGGCGATGATGAGGGATTCGATAAGGTGCTTTTGCCCAACGATTGTTTGGTTCATTCCCTCGGTAATGAGGTTGATGAAATCGCTTTTGCCCGCAACCATGTCATTGAGTTCGCGGATATTTACGGTGTCGCTCATAAAAACTGGTATCTATAAGTTTTGTCTATATGTTCGATAATTGCAGTAGCCAAATCCGGTGTGGGGATTTGGCTACTACAAATTTACGTATAACGGCCTTTCTGCCGAGACGCAATGTGTTAAAAGTTTTTATCAAACGTTTAACTCATAAAAACCTTAACCTTTTTTAGGAGATTTGCGTCATAGTGTTACTAATATTCACATGCGAAATGCGATGTGAACGGTAGAACAAGGATGTCCGGCGCAAATGTCGGGGGTGATGCCGCAAAGGAATATATACTCTATTCACGGAAGTATAGCCGCTTAACGCGTGAGGATACAGATGTGAGTACTTCATATGGGATTGTGTCCAAAGTCTCGGCCAAACGTTGTATGGGTGCGTGTTTGCCGAAAATTTCCACCGAGGATCCGATATGCGCCTTCGGGCAGTCTGTAATGTCAATCATGCAGAGGTCCATACAGATATTGCCGATGGTGGGGCAGGGTATTCCTTCGACCACAAATGAAGCGTGACCGCATCCGAGGTGTCGATTTACACCATCGGCATAGCCTATAGGTATGGTTGCGATAATGCTGTCGCGTGTGGTAACACCGCGACGGCTGTAGCCTATGGTCGCACCGGCTCGGTATCTGTGCATGGCGATGATGGACGTACTCAGCGTTGCCACGGTTTTTAGCGTTGATTGATCGGCATCTCCCGGTAGCGGTGAAATCCCGTACATGCCTATACCGAGGCGCACCAAATCATACGCATAGCGTGTGCGACCGTAGCGGACTATACCTGCAGTGTTGAGTATATGGCGCCGTATTTCTTTGCCGTAGGGGACGCTGTCACGCAAATAACTGCTAAGGCGGTCGAATGTGTCAAGTTGGAGCATTGTGTAGTCGTTCATGTCCGGGCAGTCGGCTGTGGCTAAGTGCGAAAAAGTCGTGGCAATGTGCAGATGTGGACACTGCGAAAGCATTGAGGCAAATGAGCTAATTTCGTCTTCGTTTTTTAGTCCGAGGCGATGCATGCCCGAGTCTATTTTGACGTGTATCGGATAGTGGGAAATACCGGCGGCTGCAACTTCGCGCTCTATATTGGACATGATGTCGTTATCCAGGTCTATAAGTGTGGGCTCCAGTCGGTAAGCGACAATGGCGTGCGGATTGAGACACCACGGGTCGAGTACGATAATGGGCATGGTGACCCCGGCGCGTCTTAGGCGGACGCCCTCGTCCACGACTGCAACGGCCAGATGGCTGAGGCCACAGGATTGGAGCGTACGAGCGACTTCGATGTCTCCGCATCCGTATGCATCGGCCTTGATCATGGCAATCATACCAACACCTTTGGTCAAAAACGAGCGATAATGACGCACATTATGGACAAGCGCTTCAAGGTCGATGTTCAGGTGCGTGATGTGGCGTAGCGAACACAATCGGTCGCGTATCAGTCTGCCTTGTTCCTTGTCCGATATGTTTACGTACAGCATTGTACGTTGCATGTCACAAGCATTGAGCGTAATATGGCGTTCGAATGCATCGTTGTCCGCAAAACGGGATATTTCCACACCCGAGGCCGCCACATCGGACCAGTACTCCGGGCTGCCGCCGATGACGTATGCTTTGGTGACGCCTGCCGCCTTGAGTACCTTGGCTGCCGAGGCATGCCCCCATGCATCGGCCACCGGGGCGCTGACGCATACTCGTAAGTCATGTTCCGGTGAAATGCGGCGACGCACATAGTCAAGGGCAGTGGCAATTCCATCCATGTCCCCGGTGTAATAGTCCAGTGCAAGGGCGCTGTTGCCGCTCATATCCGTTATGTCTATGCGCCCGGATATGTCGTATCGCCCGATTTCGGCAGAACTAAAGCGTATTTCCTTGTCAAATATGGCGGCTACTTGGACGCATATATCCCATATGTCGGTACATGGATGCAAACCCTTTTCGGGATACATATCTTTGAGTACCGCGGCTATCAAGGGGTACGAATTGTTGTAGAATATGTCCGTAGCCGAGGCAAAGAGCCGCGCCTTTTCGCGGCATTTGCTTTCTATGGAGTCGAAGCCTTCGCTATGTTCTTCGGTGATGGCTGTGAATATGCCGATGGTAGGGCGTATGATGTCCGCAAGTATTTCCATCTCACCTTTGTAGGAGATGCCGGCCTCGATGATTGCAGCATCGGCACCTGCTGCGAGCCATAGCGATTCGGGTACACCGATGCTTGAGTTCCAACTGCGTGGGCTGCGAGCACAATGTTCCCGGATGTGGCAATTGTTAAGCAGTTCCTTGGTAAATGTTTTGCCTATGCTGCCTGTGATTCCTATTACCGGCCCAAGGAATGTGTTGCGAAGGGCTTTTGCACTGTCCCACAGTGCTTGGCGTACATCGTTTACAGTGATAAACGCAGCGTCAGGGTATGCGGCATGGTCTGTTATGCCTTTTTCAACTAAAAATACGCGTACCCCCTTGGCGTACATGTCCCGGATGTAGCGGTGTCCATCGCCTTGGGGTGTGCACAATGCCGCAAATACCGTGTGGCGCGGGTCGGTCAGCAGTGCACGGCTGTCGGTGATGACCGTGCGTAGCGGCAAATGCGCAGACGTGACATTGCCGGATATGGTAAGCGCGTGTACTGCCGCCGAGAGTGATTGTATGTCAAAATATGGGTTCTTTTCCATGTATAGGCTATTATTCGATGATGGTACAATGCAAAGCCTTGAGCCTTTCGGCTCGGTACTGCATCGCCCGTTGTCGTGTGTCTTTGTCGAAGTATGTATTGGAAAAAAAATCGTAGATGATGTCTATTGCCATTGAAGACGGATGTTTGAGATCTCGGTCATAGAAACGGTAATCGCGCAATTGGTCACAAACAATTTCGTAAGCCGGGAAATACTCGGCGGACGGACATTCGGTGATGATGCGCTCGGTGGCAAGGTGGAGTACGGCCTTGCTTAGATTATTTCCATGAAGGCCGTCTGCAAGATGCCGCACCGGACTGACGGTGAGTATGACATGTTTGCTTCGGCATAGTTCCTTCCATGTCTCGACAATAGCATCAATGTCAAGTCGAGTGCGTTCAAAGTAGCTTTGCGGAATCTTGTGACAGTTGCCGACAATGTAGCCGCCTGTTTTATAGGTGTATACCCATGCTGTGCCGAAGGTTATTATCCATGTCGAATCAGAGGCAAGTCGTTTGCCCAGCGCCTTAATGTCGCCATTGAGTCGCTCAAGAAGTGCATTTGCATCTGTGTCCGAGTATCGAGTGTTCAGATATAAACAGCGCCATCGTCCGTCATGGAATACCAAGTCATCGTGTGTGAAGTCCTTCGATGCAAGAGCGCGATGCATAATAGTGGCAATAGAGGCCGGATTGAAGAGCACGCCAAGTGGATTGGCTTGCACATCAAAGCCGTCTCGTCTTAAGCATTCGCCGATGTTGTCTGTAAAGCAAGAGCCGAGCATGGTAATGCGGTCGTTGTGGCTGATGCCGCATACTCCGCGAATGGGTTCGACAGGTGTGTATAGGCGAATGTCTGACATTTATGCTGCTGAGGTCGACTTAAAACATTCGATAATCGATGGAAAGTACTTGGAACTCGGTGCGGCGATTGATTTGGTCTGCCGCTTCGCGATCTTCTTCCTTTTCCAGCGCGTTTATAAAGTCTTCGGATAGTACATCGCCCTCTTTGAATTGGGGATATTCTTTTGCTATGCGCTTTGTGACGGTTTTCGGGCGAGACTTGCCATAGCCTTGACTTTGCAGCCTGTCAGGAGATATGCCCACGCTGATAAGGTAATCGATGACCGAGCGGGCACGGCGTGATGATAGGTCGAGATTGTATTTTTCGGAACCATGTCTGTCGGTGTGCGAGGCCATTTCTATGGTTACGTTGGGGTTGTCGCGCAGTACTTGGGCTAATTCGTCCAAGGCTTTCTTTGACTCGGGACGCAGTGAGGCTCGGTCAAAGTCGTAGAAAATGTTTTCGACAACGACCGGCTTGGTTATGGAAGACAATACGAAATCGACGCCGTAGTCGGCATCTTCTTCGGTATACTCGCTTGTGAATTCTTGGCGTGCATTCAAATACCCTTTGGCGCCCGCCATCATGACGTATGACACGCCGCGATCTAGGGGGAAAGAGAACGACCCGTCATTGCGGGCTACCTGTTTTTGGTTGCTTCCGTCATTGCCGACAATTCGGATTACGGCGTTTGGTACCGGTTCGTCATCTTTGTCAATTACCCAGCCTGAAATGGTAATTTTCAGCTCGGGCAATTCGAACGAATATATGTGGTCGTATCCGCGAGCATCGCCGCGGTTGCTGCTGTAAAAGCCGCTCTCGCCTTTGCCGAAAGTGATGCCGAAGTCATCGCCGGCGCTGTTGAGCGGACGCCCCATATTTGTCACGTTCCAGCCGCCGGAGGGTGTCATCTCGGCACGAAAAATGTCGAGACCGCCAAATCCGGGGTGTCCGTCAGATGCGAAATATAGCACCGAGTCGGTGCGCATGTAAGGAAACATTTCATCACCTGGAGTGTTGATCCACTCTCCGAGGTTTTCGAGTGATCCGGCGCGTTCCTTGATGTTGACGCGCCAAATATCCTTGCCGCCGCTACCGCCCGGCATATCGCTGGCGAAATACAGCCAATTGCCGTCAGGGGATACGGCCGGGTGTCCGTAAGATGATAGGGTGTCTGCTGTAATCTCATATTTGACCGGCGCGCTCCATTTGGCATCGCTGCGTTGCGATGTGTATATTTCCACTCCGGTGTTTGCCGATAGTTCGCGACGAGCCTTAGTCAGGTACATTGTTTGTCCGTCAGGCGAAAAAGACACTATGCCTTCGTCCAGTTCGGAGTTTAGCTCGCCTTCGATGGGTTCGGGCCTATTCCATTCGCCGCGTTCGTTCCTTGTTGCGACAAAGATATCTCCGTTCTTCATACCGGTGATTTCGCTGCGTTTGTTCCCGGATGCTTTTTCGTTTGTAGACGTAAAGTACAATCGGTCCAATTCGGGGCTATCGTACATCGGGGCGTAGTCGCTGCGGCGCGAGTTAAAGAGTTTGGCCGCTTTGACCACGTATCGCGTTTGCAGAGCCTTGCTTTGCCCCATTCTGGCTCCTGCGAGGCCATCTGAAGCAAGTTTGTCTCCGGGTTTCCATTGGAGATAAGTCTCATAAGCTGTTACAGCCTGGGCATATTTGCCGTCAGCGTGCAATTCGCGTGCCAATTGCAGATACACGGTTGAGTCTTCCCTTCCATAGCGTATGGCGTTTTGGAAGGCAGCAGCAGCGCGCGCGTTTTGGCGTAGGTGATTATGACATAATCCCAACTGATAGGCGACTTCGCCACGCTGTTTGCGTTCCTCTTTTTTTGTGAGCTTGTTGTATATCTTGCGATAAGTCTTTGCGGCATCGAAATATTCGCCACGGTCATATTGAGCCTTGGCGTCGGAAAGTTTTGGCCCGCCGCAGGCGGTCAGGACAAAGGTGCCTGCAAGTATGGCGACGTATGTCGCTGTCCGGAGCATAATATTCATGAAGTTATCTTATTACGTACGTAATAGATTAACGTATTGTAGCGGTTTCATATTGTACACCATTCTAAACAAAAGGCGCAGAGGGTGGCGTTGTGTCACATCACGCCGGTTTCGCGCAGGTGCTGCTGCCAATGCCAGGCGTTGAGCATTGTCTGCTCTAAAGGCGTTTCGGCTTTCCAGCCCAGAATCGTATTTGCTTTGGACGGGTCGGCCCATACCTGAATTATGTCGCCTTCGCGTCTTGGGGCAATGGCGTATGGAACCTTGACACCGGTGGCTTTCTCGAAAGTGTTGATAAGTTCGAGTACCGAGACGCCATGACCCGTGCCAAGATTGAAGACCTCGACATTCTCGTCCATACCATTGTTTACGATACGTTTTACGGCAGTGACGTGCGCACGGGCAAGGTCGTTGATGTCGATAAAATCGCGGATGCATGAGCCGTCAGGGGTGGGATAGTCATCTCCGAAGACGCTCAGCCGCTTGCGTATGCCTATCGCTGTCTGTGTCAAATAGGGAATAAGATTTTGGGGTACTCCGTTGGGCAGTTCGCCGATAAGGGCGGATGGATGGGCTCCTACGGGGTTGAAATAACGCAAAAGTATTGCGTTGAAGCCGGTACCGGCGGCCACAGTGTCGCGTATGATGTCTTCGCTGATTTGCTTTGTGTTGCCGTAAGGCGAAGTCGCCGGTTTAACGGGCGACATCTCCGTTACGGGATTTGTGTCCGGCTCGCCGTATACGGTGCACGACGATGAGAAGACGATGCCGCGGCACTCAGGGGCGCCGTTGATACATTCCAGAAGATTGAGCAGCGAAACGATGTTGTTTCGGTAATATAGTAGTGGTTTGTGTACGGACTCGTTGACGGCTTTGCTTGCTGCAAAATCGATTACGCCGGCGATGGCGGGATGCGATGCAAAGATTGAACGCATTGCATCGAGGTCGGCGCAGTCGGCCTTGATGAACTCGGGACGTTTGCCGGTTATAGCATCAATACCGTCCAAGACACCGAGGTTGCTGTTGGAGAGATTATCGACTATGAGAGCCTCGTATCCGGCATTAATAAGTTCGACCACGGTGTGTGATCCGATGTAGCCCATGCCTCCGGCTACGAGTATAAGCGGCTTGGTCATAAAAGTGAATGTTTTATATAGGTGGGATTCTGTCTATAAATGTTTTGACTTCATATTTTTCAGAAGGCGGAAGTTGTCGTTGCTTTATAGTTTTGTTGCATTAAGAAGCAACTCTTTTTATAATGTCTAATCAAATGTAGCATTTAGTGTCTCTTCTTTACTAGAATTGTGCGCGCAACAAAATATACCATTCTGAGCAAAAACATCGTCTGAAATCGCTGTTTCGACATCCGAGTGACAAATACAGTGATGACTTGACTGCCATTGCTGATGCAAAGGTAGCAATTATTTCGGAAACGTCAATCTACATATTCAGATAAGAAAATATTGCGTCTATTCATCACTCTCTTTCTTAGGGCCTGGCGCTGCTTCGACCGCTGCGGTCTTGATGCCGGTCACCTTTGCCGTATCGAAAAAAGACGTATGAATGTCACGTTTGACACTGTCGCCAAAATCTGCGAAGCCCTCGGCCTGCGCCTTGCGGTTGTGCCGACTTCTGAAACGAAATAAAGCGAATGCGACCGCGTCTGCTCTACATGGCGCGGTCGCTTTTTTGTTCTCTTGATGCTTGTGGCCTGCGGTCATTAATCTTCGGGCAAGTCGTGCAGCACGTCCAGCCCCTCGGTGTCATTCGTCCACCGCAGCGTGTCGCCTTTGGCGAGGATGTACTGCGGAAGCCCGATAAAATGTTCCTCGTCATCGTTGAATATGGGTTCGTAAACCTCGAAGTCGTTTCATCGCCCTACATACTGAGCATCATCATAGATGCTTTCCTGCGCCATCTTTCGCGCCTTTGACAAAGTTTCCTTGTTCATATTTTGCTGTTTTCCGCAAAGTTAGTAAATTTGCAGTCGAAGAAGCATTTTCGATGTCTGTCCTCCTGGCAGCTCGCCGTGTAAGTGGCAGGTCGAAGTGCTTCTTTTGTTATTTTATCTTCTCTTCTCTTTTAATGAGTATGGGCGTTCGATTACAAATCGGCCATGTTTATTCTTCACGGCTTCAGTTTTGAAAACAAACATTTTGCCGTTAATCTCAATTTCATAAACTACAAAGTGGATTGCTCCTTTTCCTATCTTTTTGCGGATATTTGGCCTTCGTGTATTTAGCGGTTCATAGCGCGGCTTCCCCAGTTTGTATAGCAATTCAGGCAGTTGTGTAACAGCCTCCAGCTCGTCCTCAGTATAGCAATGGGAAAATAAACATTGTCTGTCTTCTGCCGACATTGTATAGCGATGGGTATAAAATCGTTCTTTATCATACCTGATGCCGGGTGTATAACCTCTTGCTTCTCGTTTTGCTTGTTTCTTCAGCGTTTTCCATTCAGCTTTGTCTGCCGGAGTGATGCCTCCCGATATTCCGCCCTGCGCTGCCGTTCCTGTCGCCGCCTTGGCTTCGCCCTTGGTGAGTACGTCCTTGACGATATTGGCGTTTGGCGCGAGGGTGTCAACGCGGTAAATTCTGATGTTTCCGGCAATATCTTTTTTGTAAAGGTCAAGCGCACCCGACATGCCGTTCTGAGGGTCGTAAAAACGTAGGCTTCCTTTGCCCGAACGGATGCCGAGGTCGAGCCCCAGTTCGATTTCGTTCTTGAAGGCGTCAGTGTATCGCCATACGCGGTCGGATAAGTCGAGGCCTTGCGTCTTGCGTGCGAATGCCTCAAGCGCCTGCGCGTTATTGTTGAAATAACGGCGGCGCCGGGCTTGCTCTTGATGTCAAACTTACAGCAGCACAATATCGGCCTACCATCGTGAACGAGGTATCCTAAAAATTTACCTAAGTATTGTTTTAGGAAATTATAAGTAAAAAAATAAGCCAAGCCGACCATGTCTCGAAAAAAAATGCTAAATTTGTAAACTTATATGCCGCAAGGACGTTTGGCCCAAGCCAAAATATACTGACGGCCATACGACAGAAAAATTACTAATCAGATAATTTCATGGAAATTACAGGAAAAATCATTATCGACCTCCAAGAACAATCCGGAGTCAGCAAGGCCGGCAACAATTGGAAGAAACACGAGTATGTCCTTGAAACTCAGGAAACTTACCCTCGCAAAGTGAAGTTCGACTTTTTTGGTGATAAAGCCGACCAGTACAAGTTGAGCGTAGGCAAGGTATATACCGTCAGCTTTGATATTGACAGTCGCGAATACAATGGCCGCTGGTACACAGAAGCTCGTGCATGGAAAGCCGAAGAGGCTCAAGGAGCCAATGCTTCGGCAGCCAATCCCGTGCCTCCCATGGCCCAGCAGGCGCCCATCGAAGCGCCCGTGCCCCCCGCTCCGGGCGCTGCCGGTGCATCGGACGACTTGCCATTCTGACGCAAAAGCAGGACATGCCTTGTGCGCGCTTGCCGGAGCCTTGTTGCATCCATGGGCAGGCGCGTGCTCGTTTACACAAAATAATAGATCAAAACATCCAACCACGCTAATGAAAACATTGACAGCACTGGTGACGGTGCTTTTTATGGCTCAACCGCTTATGTCACTTTCAGCTCCTGTGGCGGCATCTACGGCCAAGAAGGCCGAGACCGCCAATCCGTTGTTGCGCCCATTCAAGAACACCGAGCACAACACACCTCCATTTAACGCTATAGATAACAGTATGTGGCTTAAGGCTATACAAGAAGGCATAACACGTGCCAATAAGGACATTGATGCCATAGCTTCCCAAAAGGCCAAGCCCACCTTTAAGAATACCATAGAAGCTCTCGACTGTGCCGGCGAAGATCTCAGCCGTGTTCTTGGCGTATTCTACGCACTGCTTTCGGCCGAAGCCGATGATCAAATGATGGAGGTCTCGGTAGTGGCTTCGCGACTGCTGAGCGAATATTCGACCTCCATCACCCTTAACGAGAAATTGTGGCAGCGTGTCCGTCAAGTTTACGACAATCGCGATGCACTCAAGCTGACCTCCGAAGATAGTATGCTGTTGCAACGAACCTACGAGTCCTTTGCCCGCAATGGTGCCACCCTTGAAGGCGAGGCTCGCCAACAGTATAAAAATCTCAGCTCCGAGTTGTCCGAACTGACCACACTCTTTGGACAGAACGTTCTCAAGGAGGTCAACACCTATGAGGTTTGGCTCTCAGAGGAAGACTTACAGGGACTGCCTGAAAGTTCGATAGAAGCTGCTGCTAAGGCTGCTTCGGACAAAGGTCGTGCCGGGGAGTTTCTCTTCACTCTCGACCAGCCTGTGTACATTGCCTTTATGAAATATAGCAGTCGTGCCGACTTGCGCGAGCGTATGTATCGGCTATATACGGGACGTAACACTTCGGGCAAATACAACAATATAGACGTGATGACACGTATCGCCGATTTGCGCCATCGTTTGGCCAACCTCTTGGGTTACAGGACATATGCTGCCTATAACCTGACCAATACAATGGCCGGGACCCCTGAGGCTGTGTATGACCTGCTGGGACGTCTGCGTCAAGCCTATACCCCGGCGCTTGAAAAAGAGATGGCTTCGCTGACGGCTTTTGCCTCTAAATACGAAGGCAAGCCGGTGACCATACATCCATGGGATTATAGTTACTACTCCAACAAGCAACGTGCTGCCGAATATGCTTTCGATGAGGAAGCCATGCGTCCTTATTTCGAGCTTTCAAATGTCATCAAGGGCGTCTTCGGCTTGGCCACTCGCCTTTACGGAGTGACCTTTACACCCAATCCCGGGGTGCAGGTTTACCATCCCGATGTAACAGCTTATGATGTTAAGGACGAAAAAGGCAAATTCCTCGGAGTTTTCTACACTGATTTCTTTCCACGTGCGGGCAAACGTCCCGGAGCCTGGATGACCAATTTTAAGGAGCAGTGGAAAGATACTAAGGGTAAGGAGTCACGTCCCCAGGTGACCATTGTGATGAATTTCACGAAACCGACGGCTGATAAACCCTCGCTGTTGACACCCTACGAGGTGGAGACGTTTTTGCACGAATTCGGTCACGCATTGCATGGTTTGCTTGCCGACACCAAGTATCGCAGCCTGAGCGGCACCAATGTATTCCGTGATTTCGTTGAACTGCCTTCGCAGTTCAACGAAAACTTCCTGACCGAGCGCCAATTCCTCGACACTTTTGCTCGCCATTACATCACGGGAGAGGCAATACCCGATTCGCTGGTTGACGGTCTGATACGCTCGTCGCGCTATGGCGCTGCTTACTCATGCATGCGCCAGTTAGCTTTCGGATACCTCGACATGGCATGGCATACCATCGAAAAGCCGGTGGACGACCCTGTAGAATTTGAGATTGAAGCCGTCAAGCCGGTACGCATCTTCCCGACTGTGTGCGGTTCGATGACATCTCCACAGTTCAGCCACATCTTCTCCGGAGGCTATGCAGCGGGATATTACAGCTACAAATGGTCTGAAGTATTGGATGCAGATGCTTTCAGTGTATTCAAAAAGAATGGTATATTCGATGCTGAAACGGCTCACTCTTTCCGCGACAACATACTCAAGCGCGGCGGCACCGAGAATCCGGCTGAGCTCTATCGCCGATTCCGGGGCGGTGACCCTACCATTGATGCATTGCTGCATCGTGATGGCATAAAGTAACAATAGGAATTATCCTCCGCATACGGCGGCGCCATGTATTCCACAGCGGATATGGCGCCGCCGCTGTGTCTTGTCCATGTGCGAACTTTTTGATAATCGAAAGCGTTTCGTAAGAAAAGAATTTCGACTATGAAGATACAGCAAACACACCAAACACTTTTGAGCGTGATGGCTATTTTCGCCGTTACGTTGTCTGTCAATCCGAAGGCTGCTGCATGCACTCGCGTGGTGTATGCCGGACTCGGAAATACGGCGATTACCGGACGCAACTTGGACTGGAAGACGTCCATACCGACCAACCTATATGTACAGCCTCGAGGCATCGACCGCGTTTCCGCGCAAGGGCCTGATGCCTTGCAATGGCGGTCGCTGTACGGCAGTGTGGTCGCCGTTGGTTACGACATGGGAGTCTCCGAGGGCATGAACGAGCGGGCTCTTGTATGTAACCTCTTATACCTGCCGGGCACCGAATATAAACTGCCAAAGGAAACGCGCCGCCCTATGTCCTCGTCACTATGGGCACAGTACATTTTGGACAATTATGCTACGGTTGCCGAGGCTGTCGAAGGACTGACGCACGATGTTTTTTACATAGATGCTCCGGATATGCCTGGTGGCGCGTCCACGACACTACATGCCGCATTGAGTGATGCATCAGGAGACTGTGCTATCATAGAATATGCAGATGGGCGTATTTCGATATACCATGGGCGCGAGTATCGAGTGTTGACAAACGCCCCTATGTATGACAGCCAGAAGGCCATTGTACAATACTGGGAACGTATTGGTGGTATGAAAATGCTGCCCGGCACCAACAGTAGCAGCGACCGCTTTGTGCGGGCGTCGTTTTATGTGGGGTGTATTCAGGACACGGTAAGGCATGAAGTGGCTCTGGCAGGAGTTTTTGGTGTGCTTTTCAATTGTGCCGTTCCGGTTGGCATTTCGGTGCCCGGCAGTCCCGAGGTATCGCAGACACAGTGGCGTTCGGTTGCTGACCATTCGAACCTTGTATATTACTATGCCACCACATACAATCCATCGGTGATGTGGGTGGATTTGCGAGAATTTGATCTTGGCGAAGGCGCTCCTATAATGAAGTTGAACGTTATCAACCAGCAGAAACCTTATATTGGCAATGTCCGTGACGACATGCACCCGGACAAGGGCTTTGTTCCGATGTTCACAATGGAACAGTGGCGTAGCTCTCAAAAGTGAGTATAAGCGTTAGATATCGCGGTTCGAAGTTGTGCCGCTATCGGATGGTAGGGCATAACGCCCAAATTTGCGGAAGCAAGGCGGAGTCTTCGTTGTTGTGTATCACCTCAGGTGTGATGGAACATGCTTTTGGTATGGTTTCGCTGTTTTGACTATTGATACGTTGCTGCACTTGTTGGCGCGTGATATTGTCGCGTGCCGATACGCGCGATATGCGAGTCTCGATGTCAGCCGTAACCACCCAAATACGGTCGACACATTTCCATAGGCCGGAGGAATATAATATTGCACTTTCGACAAAGAACATTCCTGACGTTCGACGTGCATATGCTTGAACATCACGTATGACAATACTATGTACGATGGCATTTAACACGGCTAATTTGGCCTTGTCCTCGAATACTATTTGCGCCAAGCGAGGACGGTTGATACTTCCATCGCGGTTAATTGTAGACGAGTCTATCATTTCGGCTAATTTGCGGCGAATTTCCGGGTCTCTATCCATGATGGCTTTGGCGTTACTGTCGCAGTCGTAAACTGTGTGGCCGCATGTGCGTAAAATGCGGCTGATAACACTTTTCCCCGAGCCTATGCCTCCGGTGATACCAATGGTTTGTATGGCCATAATTACTGTTTAGGATATCTTGCGTTTTCTGATTGATGTGTTATCCTTGCAACGATTGATATATCTCAAAACAAGGCATGGACACCGGACCGGCAGGAGGGAGAATTTCAGCGTTCGACCATGTATTCCACCGAATCGGTGCTGAGGCGTATGTTGCGCAGTTCCGGAACTTTTGAGTTGTCTGCTTTGATGCATATACGGCGTGTCGGATGCGACATGTCGATGCTGCGATAGTCAGCGGTAATGACTAGTGGAGGCAATTGCTCGTTGTAAATATTGGCCGGCACCATATATGAGACATTTACCGTGGTTGGTAGTAGTATAAGCCGTACACTATCGGGGACATTGATTGCGGTAATGGGCAACTTTATAGAGCGTGCAATCAGCGGCTCGACGCGGAAGGTTACGCTGACGCTGTCAGGGAATGCTCTGCATCCGGGCGGGACGATTACGCGTGTGCGTATTGTTTGAGTCTCGGAGATATCTGTGTACTGTATGACAGGGGTGACTACTCTGTCCGCCGTAGGGCTCAAAGGACGTGTCGAGTAGACGACCACCGATGCGGGCACACATTTCGGGGCACCTGCCAGAGCAAAGTCCGAACGTGTGGACACTTGCGAGGCCACATTTACCGGCATAGACACTCCGGGTCTCGAGGTAAACATTATGCTGAGGGTGTCCGGACTGAAGGATAGTATTTGGGAGTTTTGACCGAAGACATTTCGCAGTAATGCACGCATTTCCGAAGTCCCTACGGAAATGCGATTATCATGCATCATGTACTTATAGTCAATAGATATTGTCGGTGGGGTGCCAAAGTTGAATTTTATAAGTTGGGAACCACGCGACTTGACGCTGACACTGATGTCGTCAGGTAGGTATGAAATCATGGTGACCGAGTCCGGCTTGTTGACGATTTCGACACGACACCGGATGTCTTGTTGCATTTCCTGGTTCAGTGACATTACCACCCATAGGGCGGATGAAATTGCCAGAAAGACACAAAACGTCAACACGCTCTTCCCGCGTGGCGAGAAGACGTATTGACGTATAATGTTTGCGGCGCGTCGGGCCTTGTCTTGCAGGGCACCCACGGTTTACTTTTATTTCTTCTGTTGTATTGCCTCGTTAGCTTGGACTGCGGAGGGGTATACCGAGTTGCGGTCTACGCGTATTTTGACATCTTTGTCCACTTCGATGAGCATCGAGTTGGTGTTCTCGTCAATCTCGCGGATGCGTCCATATATTCCGCCGGCTGTAACAACGTTGTCGCCCTTGGACATGGCTTCGCGCTGTTTGCGCAGTTCTTTCTGCTTTTTTTGCTGCGGACGAATCATGAAGAAGTAGAAGATGGCAATCAGTGCCACAATCATGATGATGTTCATCATTCCGGCACCTGCTCCGGCACTTGCACCTGCGGGAGCTGCATCGAGTAATATTGCGTTTTCAATCATAGCTTGGTCTTGTTTGGCTGTGAATTTTTGTGAGTATGATGTTTACTTGTATATTACGTTGTTGTTTTTGAGGTACGTGGCAACGGAATGCAGTATGCCGTTGACGAATTGACCACTCTTGGGTGTCGAGTAATTATTGGCCAATTCGACATACTCGTTCATGGTCACTGCCACTGGAATTCCAGGGTAGGTCACCAGTTCGGTGATAGCCGTAATCATGATGACGATATCCATGAATGGTATGCGCTCGATTTCCCAGTTTTGGTTGTTTATGAAGCGTTCGATAAGTTCGCGATACTCGTAGCGGTGTCCTATGGCTGCATCGAATAGCTTGGCACCAAAGGTCGCATCTTCTTCATCTTTGTATTTCTCCAAAAGGGATATCGGCTCGTCCGGATGTGACTGCGCGTAGCGTATTGTCTTGAGCACGAAGGTGCCCATAATATTGAGGTCATCGTTCCAAAATACCGATTCGTTTTCGATGGCCTCTTCGAGAGCATCGCTACGGAATAGTACGTTGCGCAACAGGTTGCGCCATACTTCGCAGTCAAGTTCGAAATCGGTACTTTCGGCTTCCATGTAGTCGGCGTAGTATTGCGACGCGGTTATTTCCTTGAGTAAATCTTGGATAAGCGAGAAGTCGGAAGTCCAACCCATTGCGTTTTTTTCGTAATAGGGCGCGAAGGATGGCGACTCGAGCAATTTGGCAACGAAGGAGTTGTCTGCAAATCGCATATTCGGATTAAGCTCGTCCTGCGTAGCCAAAAATTTGGCTTTGGCATTTTCGATGTTCTCGGCTTGGGCTTTTGTAAGGTTGGCCATAAGGCAAAATATGTCGCAGTATAGGTTATATGCCTTGTCCAGCGACAGAGCTAAGTCCTTTTTTGCTGTGGCATAGCCCAAAGAGGCATCGCGATACGATGTCAAAGTCTTTTCGAAAAGGGTGAAAGCCTGCTCGTAGCCTTTATTGGTGAAGCCTTCGAGCGAGCGTATAGCTGCTACGAAGGCGCGGTCGCGCTTGACTGTGGTGGCAAAGACCGAGATCCACATTGACACCTCAAGTGCTATTTCGGGCGAGCGTTTTTTGCTGTAGTCTTTGTATACGGCTGATTGGGCAATGTTGTCGGCCAGACGTTGCATCTCCGGGGCGATGACCGGAAGGTCGTTGTCGCCACTGAAGAGCATGCCCTTGATTGTGTCGTCAGCGGCCAAAGCGGCGCCGGCGCGGCTGCGCAGCATTTTTTTGTCCACGGTTATAGCTACGGGCATCTTGGGCGTCTTCTTGCCGTTGGTAAGCTGTACCAGCATTAGCAGCAAGTCTTTATAGACTTTGTATGCAAACACAGCGTCCTGTGACGTTGATTCCGGTTGTTGGAGTATCTTGAAATCAGTACGTGTCAAAAGGTATGAGTACAGCATCTGTACTACCTTGGTTCGTATAAGTATACGGTTGATCATGCTTGAATATGTGCGTCTATAGTTGAACACCGCTTTTGGCTTGCTTGCCGTTCGGCCATGCAAAGTTAATACTTTTTTTCAAGATGGCTGTCATATAGCCTGATTTTCGGCAGGAGTTTTTACAGCATGAGTGCGGATATAACCATAGCTCTTGCGCATTCTGAATGTCAGTGGCCGAGGTGATTCCATCCTTGGGCCTTTATGGCAATTTCGCTTTCACCATCGCGCGTAATCATTGCACATCCCAAAGTTTGGTCTGTGATATGCCCGATGATTCGTATTCCGGACATGTCTTTGATTCTGTCGTGATCGGCCAGTGGAACAGTGAACAGTAATTCGTAGTCTTCGCCGCCGTTCATGGCGGCTGTTACAAGGTTCATGTTCAGCTCTTGAGCCATTACCGCAGTCTGGTAGTCGATTGGTATACGTTCCTCGTAGATACGGCATCCGGTCTTTGACTTTTGGCAAATGTGTAGTAGCTCGGAAGATAGTCCGTCCGAGATGTCGATCATGGAAGTTGGCACTATGCCGGCTCTGTCCAATTGGCTTACGATATCGCGCCGTGCTTCGGGCTTGAGCTGGCGCTCGACGAGGTATTCTTTACCGGCGAATTGCGGTTCGAAGTCCTTGATGCCTACCGAGGCGGCTTTTTCGCGTTCGAGTACTTGGAGTCCCATGTATGCGGCGCCAAGGTCCCCGCTTACGCATATCAAGTCGTTGGGTCGGGCGCCATCGCGTCCTACAACTTTTGAGGTGGGCGCATCGCCTATGACGGTGACGGAGATGACCAGACCTTGGCGAGAGGATGTCGTGTCGCCGCCCACGAGGTCTACGCCGTAGACTTCGCAGGCCAACCGTAGGCCTTCGTAGAGTTGTTGGATGTGCTCGACGGTGAAGCGGCGCGATATGCCTAGAGATACCACAATCTGCCGCGGTGTGCCGTTCATAGCGTAGATGTCGCTGAAATTGACTACGGCTGATTTATACCCGAGGTGTTTGAGAGGCACGTATGTCAGGTCAAAGTGTATACCTTCCATAAGGATGTCTGTGGATACGAGCACGCGTGTGTCCGGATAAGACAATTCGGCGGCGTCATCACCTATGCCGCGTATTGTGGAGACATTTTTGTGGACGATGCCTTCGGTGATTTTGTCTATGAGACCGAATTCGCCTAAAGTTGCTATTTCTGTCTGCTTTTCTTCCATGATGCCGGGTATTTATGTTTGTGGTGTAACGTTTACTTTCAAAGAAAAGAGGGGCTATTGTGTAAGGCGCTTTGCGCGGTTATAATGTTGTGGTGACACGTCCGCCGCGTGAGCCGGGGCGTGTCACCACAATATATGTTTGATCGGAATCGTGTGTTAGTTGGCGGACACAAGTTCCTTGATGATGGCGAGCATCTTGGGCTGGGCGTTCTCTGCTGCCATCTGCACTTCTTCGTGAGTAGGAACTTGACGGACGTCTTTGCCTCCGAGGTCGGTGATGACGGAGATGCCGTAGACGCGCATTCCGGCGTGGCGTGCCACGATGACTTCGGGAACGGTGGACATACCTACAGCATCGCCGCCGATTACGCGGAAGTACTCGTATTCGGCCGGGGTCTCGAAGGTGGGGCCGGTAGTGCCTACATATACACCATGCATCAGACGAATGCCAAGGCGTTTGGCTATTTCGTCAGCCTTGCGGATGAGTTCGTGGTCGTAAGCTTCTGTCATTGCGGGGAAGCGCGGTCCCAGTTCTTCGTAGTTTTTGCCACGCAGCGGGTTTTCGGGGAAGAGGTTGATTTGGTCGGTAATTGTCATGATGTCGCCTACGCGGAAGTCCTTGTTCATGCCGCCCGCAGCATTGGATACATACAATGTATCAACGCCGAGTGCGCGGAAAACACGCACGGGGAAGGTGACGGTCTTCATGTCATAACCCTCGTAGTAGTGGAAACGGCCTTGCATAGCAATAACGCGTTTCCCGTTGAGGTCGCCGAAGATAAGGTTGCCGCTGTGTCCTTGTACGGTGGATACGGGCATATTTGGTATTTGGCTGTAGGGGATGACAATCTTATTGTCGATATGGTCTACAAGTGCGCCGAGGCCGCTGCCGAGGATGATGGCGGTCTTTGGCATGTTGTTTACACGTTCGCTAAGAAAAAGCGCTGTTTCTTTGATTTTTTCGAGCATTGTGAATAATGGTTTTATGGGTTATATTGTGTTGTTTGAATATTTGTATTATCTCCTGCATGGCAGCATTTATTACGTTTCTGTTGTCAGGTGTACCTCGAAGGGCTGAGCAACCCCTTGAGTTTCATCAAACGTAGTATTTCGTCACGCAGTGTCTCGCCGCGCAGTGTCTCGCCGGGCTCGGTGTGCATAATATCGACGTGCACCGGCACGTACATCAGAGCTCCTTTGAGTGCCTTTGGGAAATACGGATTGTTGAGCAACCGTACAGCATCTTTCTCTGTGGTGACTATGATTTTGCGTGCGCCTTGCAGGCTGTTGTATCTTTCGGTGATAAGTTCGAGGTCGTGGCGTGTGTAGTTGTGGTGGTCGTCAAAGATGTTGACTTTAACATGTGCGTCAAAACTCTTGACGTAGCGGACAAAAGGCTTTGGATTGGCTATACCTGCAATGACAAGAACAGCATCGTTGGTTGTGAGTTGGTCCAGCCGTATAGGTGTGCCGCCGAAGACAGGACGTGTTTGCTCGTAGGCAAGGCGCGAATAAAACAGACCTTGGTCCGGAATCAGGTTGAGGTTTTTGCCAAAGGTCCTAATGTCAATAGGCCGTATGTTGTTAGGACATTTAGTAACAATTACGATGTCGGCACGTGTGATGTTTTTTGCCGACTCGCGTAAGCGCCCGTAGGGCAACATTTTGTCATTGAAATAGGGACGATTGTATTCGGTGAGCACTATCGCTATGTCAGGCTTGACGCGACGGTGTTGGAAAGCATCATCCAAGACAATCATGTTGAGCGATGGATCATCGGCAAGCATTCGCTTTATCCCCGCCACGCGATCCTCACATACACATACGGTGATTTTACGACCGAATTTGTGGTATATTTGGTATGGTTCATCGCCTATGTCGTTAGGGGTCGATTGGGGAGTAGCGGCCACAAATCCTGATGTGTGGCGCTTGTATCCACGGCTGAGTATTCCGATGTTGAAACGGTCACGTAAGGCGGCTACGACGTATTCGGTATGGGGTGTCTTGCCGGTGCCGCCTACGGCGAGGTTGCCGATGCAGACCACAGGGACGTCAAAGGAGTACGACTTGATGATGTTGCAGTTGTAGCATAGGTTGCGCACAGCCGTTACTACGCCGTATATTTTAGACAGCGGGAGCAGGATGAGTTTGGCTAATGTGGATCTGTGCATCTTGCGTTGTCGTTTTGTGGTGTCCTGTTCTTAGGTGTGGCTTCGTTGTTTTGGATATCGACTGTTTCTGTTGGAGGTGGTTTTGTCGCTTTTCTGTTCGGGTGTGCTCAGTGAGGCCATGGGCTTTGTGCCGACGTTAACTTATTGAAGGGTTATGCTTTCCATGCGTGCCTGTATAGGCGACATGTTGACAATTTGTCCCAGCATCCGCAGGGCTTTGTCTGCTTCGGCCGGTGGTATCGCGGCCCAAGCTGCTTTAGCTTTCAATGCTTCAGATATGGCGTCTTTTCCGGCAATACCTGCAGAGAGCAGTTGCTGTAGCGGGGAGATTTCCATGGCCGGATATGTGGCGTATGCAGTGGGGGCTATGCCTATTTGACGTGCCAAGTCGGCAATGGCGTTGTGCAGTGAGCCTATGCGGTCTACGAGCCCTATGCGTAGGGCTGTATTACCATCCCACACACGGCCTTGAGCGATAGTATTGACACTGTCTTTGGAGATATGGCGGCCTTCGGCCACGCGCCCCACAAAAGTTTCGTATCCGCGCTGTATGGCACGTTGCATCTCGGCTTTTTGTCTTGGGGTCATATCCTTGATCACAGAAATGTCAATGGCGTCCGGGCTTGTGCTGACACTGGAGAAGTGTATGCCCAGATGCTTGTCCAATGTTCCCTCGATGGACGGAACGATTCCGAATATGCCTATGGAGCCGGTGAGGGTTTGCGGCATTGCGTATATGCGGTCGGCGCCGCAGGAGATATAGTATCCTACGGAGGCTGCATAGTCGCCCATGGAGACGTATACAGGCTTGTTTTGTGCCTTGAAATGACGCACGGCGTCCCATATCTGTTCGCTGGCAAAAGCGCTGCCGCCACCGGAATTGACGCGTAGTACCATTCCGACAATCTTGTCGTCTTTGGCAAGACTAAGTATTTCGGGCACGAGTGAAGATGCCACGATGCCTTTGTCCCCATTCTCGGTGATATCGCCGTCTGCAAAGACTACTGCTATGTGTGTGTCATCTGCCGTGGCCAAGTTTGCCGTGGCATAATCGGACATATATTCGGCCGGTGATACAAGCTCAAGATCTTTAGGATCCTCGGTTTCGGTGAGTGCGCACAAGACGTCTTCGGCTTGTCGTCGATATGCAATTTTGTCTATCAGTTTGTGATTGAGGCACCATTGGGCACTGCGGCTCATGGTGAGCGAATCGGCCAAGGCACAGACATCGGCAGTCGGAATTTTGCGTGACATACCGATGCCTTCTGAGATGCCGGCCCATATCGAGTCGAGGAACAACTGTGTCTGCATGCGTGCGGGTTCGCTCATGCTGTTGAGCAGAAATGGTTCGACGGCACTTTTGTAGGTCCCCACTTTGAAAACCTGGATGTTGACGTCCAACTTGTCCAAGGCGTCTTTGAAGTAAGGAACGGAGGAGGATAGGCCGTGGATATCAAGGGTGCCCATAGGGTTTAGATATACCGTATCGGCGGCAGAGGCCACGTAGTAGTCGCCTTGGCTGAACTCATCGCCATAGGCCAATATCCATTTGTCTGTGCCTTTTTTGAAACGGGCGAGCGCTTCGCGTAGTTCTGCACGTGAGGCGTAACCAAGTGTACTGCCTGTGCAGTCGATGTATACTCCGTCAATGCGGCCGTCTGTGGCGGCGTATTCCAGCGAGCGCAAGATATCCTCGAAGGTGGTGGCATCGGATTGCCCGTTGAGGATGAGGTCCGGAATGTCTTGCGGCGTCCGGTGTTCGCTGATGACTCCGTCAAGCTGTATGTGTAATATGCTGTGATCCGCTATCTTGACACTCTTGAGGCTTGATCCGATAAGGCCGGCAACGAATACGATTGTGAGAACGAACAATATCATCACCGACAGCCAAATGGCGGCCATCGAGCCGAGGAATGACATGAAAAAATTTTTTAGCATAGTCGTCCGTGTCGTTTATTTGAAGCCGTGCCGCGTGAAGGCGTGTCCGCGCGGCACTGGTTCTCTGTTGTGCAAAGGTACTAATAAATCCTCGGCCTTCCAAAGTTTTACATTATTTTGTTGCATGGGTTCGGAAACCAAAATGATTGCTATTGCAATCGCACTGCCGTCTTGTTGGGTTCGAGGTGTATGTCGCCGTGTTCGCGGGTCGGAAAGCTACTTGTTGTTGTAGTTGCACATGGCGTGCTGCAGTCCGGCGAGGACTGCGTCTTGTGCGGCTTCGACGGCAATGTTTACGCGGGCTGAAAGTGCGTCCTCTTGCTCCGGCGTGAAATGTCCGAGGACATAGTCGACTTGGCAACCGCGCGGAAAGTCGTTTCCTATGCCGAAACGAAGTCGTGCGTAGTTTTGCGTGCCGAGCATATCCGCAATGTTTTTCAGCCCGTTGTGTCCTGCATCGCTACCGGAGGGCTTGAGGCGTATGGTGCCGAAGGGTAGGGCTATGTCATCTACTAGCACAAGGATGTTCTCGATGGCGATGTTCTCCTTTTCTTTCCAGTAGCGGACGGCATTGCCGCTGAGGTTCATGTATGTGGAGGGCTTGAGCAGGACCACTTGTTGGTTTTTAAGGCGTGTGTGCGCGATGTCGCCATAACGTCCGGTTTCAAAAGAAATATTGGACGCCTGGGCCCAGGCGTCCAATATTCTGAAACCGATGTTATGTCTGGTGTCACGGTATTCATCGCCGATATTGCCCAAGCCAACAATGAGATGTTTCATCGTTGCTGTGTCGAGTATCGGTTTTGAATGTGTTATTCAGCAGCGGCAGCCTGTGCACCGCGAGCGGCGCGGGTCAGTTGTACTGCACATACTACGGCGTTCTTGGCGTTGACCAATTCAAGGCCTTCAAAGTGGAGGTCACCTACTTGAAGCGCTTTGCCAAGACCGAGGTTGTCGACGTTGATGACAAGACGTTCGGGGACGTTGGTGTAGATGGCTTTAACTTTGAGTTTCTTCATTGAGAGGCTGAGTTTGCCGCCGGCTTTAACACCTTCAGCATGGCCTTCAAGTTTGACGGGCACTTGGATGACCACGGGTTTTTTGTCGTCAACTTCGAGGAAATCCATGTGGAGGATAGTGTCCTTGACGGGGTGGAATTGGATGTCCTTGAGAATGGCCATCTTTTTGCCGCCGTTAAAGTCGAGTTCGATAGCGAAGATGTCGGGGGTGTAGACGAGTTTGCGTACATCGTCCTGTGCCACGACAAGGTCGGTGGTAATAAGCGCTTTGTTGTCGCCGATTTCAACGAGTTTCTGGCCGGGAGCAAGAGTGCCGGTGAAGGGCAGTTCGACAGCGGCGCCGCCATTGAGAACTACGGGGATTTTTCCTTCAGCACGCAGTGCTTTGGTAGCCTTCTTGCCCAGATCGGTACGGGGCTCGGCTTGAAGTTGGAATGTCTTCATTGGTGTTTTTGTGTTGTTTTGTGTTACTAAAAATTAAGTTGCTCTTAATTTCCCATCACACGAGGGAGGGCTATGAAAAGCGGTTGCAAAGGTATGATTTTTTTTGCTAATGTGCAATAGCTTGAGGCTTTTGCCTCCTTTTTTATGCGTAGATATGCGTGTTTTTTTTGACGTGCTTGTGTCTTCGCTTTATTCTCCGTGGCTGTATTTGCCTGGTTTTTGCTGTTGCTTACGCTGTGTTGTGGCGGGTTGACGAAAAAACCGGACTGCATTGAGTCTGGAAATTATGTGAGTCTCTGCTAAGTGGCAGGGATATGACACAGCTACTCTTGGCCGCTTATTGGCCGAGGTATGTTTTGAGAAGGCGCGAGCGTTGTCCTTTGAGGCGGCGTATGGCTTTTTCCTTGATTTGGCGTACACGTTCGCGTGTCAAGTCGAATTTGGCACCGATTTCTTCGAGTGTCATTTCCTGGCAACCTATGCCGAAAAACATTTTTAGGATTTCTCGTTCACGCTCATGGAGCTGATGCAAGGCGCGGTCTACTTCCTTGGAAAGTGATTCCTGGGTTAGAGTGGCGTCTGCCATGGGCGAGTCGTCGTTGGTGAGCACGTCGAGCAACGAGTTGTCTTCGCCTTCGACAAAGGGGGCGTCCACGGAGATGTGTCGTCCGGACACCTTGAGGGTATCTGCTACTTTTTCGACAGGTATGTCGAGCTGTGCAGCCAATTCTTCAGGCGAGGGGCGGCGTTCGTTTTCTTGCTCAAACTTGGAGAGTGCTTTGGTGATTTTGTTGAGCGAACCTACCTGGTTGAGAGGAAGACGTACGATACGCGATTGCTCGGCAAGAGCCTGTAGGATGGATTGGCGTATCCACCATACAGCATAGGATATGAATTTGAAGCCTCGTGTTTCATCGAATTTTTCGGCGGCTTTGATGAGCCCGAGGTTTCCTTCGTTGATAAGGTCCGGTAGCGAAAGTCCCTGATTTTGATACTGTTTTGCGACAGAGACAACGAATCTGAGGTTGGCACGCGTGAGCTTTTCGAGGGCTTTTCGGTCGCCTTGCTTGATGCGTTGAGCCAGTTCTACTTCTTCTTCTACTGTAATGAGTTCCTCGCGACCTATCTCTTGAAGATATTTGTCGAGGGAGGCGCTTTCGCGGTTGGTAATGGATTTTGTAATCTTGAGTTGTCTCATAACTGTGTACTTCAGTCCAAAGATTGTGCAAAGGTACGGACTTTTGTCGAGTTTTCAAAGGCAAAAAAGCCGTTTGCGCGGTTAAATTATGCTAAACATTTAGTCGGCAGATTAGGTTTAATCCGGTTTTATCCTTTTAAAAAACCGAGGTAATCTTGTCGGCCAACTTTATCTGCTGTAGATATGCATTATTGATGCATCCCGGTTCGCAAGCATTTTGTATGTCGCCCGGGAGCGTGTTGACTGAGTTGATGGACAAGTAAAAAATGAGATTGTCCATAACTTCCCGATATTATCAACGATGTTTAGGTCTTCTCAATGCTAATCCAAGCGGATGAAAGTGATGTCTCTCAGGTGTTCGCTTCCAACTTCTTCCCCTTTAAGAATGGCAGGCATTTGTACAACTTTGTCGGATTCAAGCTTTGAGAATATATACCACATTATCTCGTGATAAAATATAACTGCGGCTTCATTTGGGTTAAGGATGTGAAGTTGCGGAGCTACCGCCGCAGCCTTTTTATTGACTTCGGCACACAATTCAGTTGTAATTTCATCGGCAATGGTATTGATAGGGCTTGTTTCGTTCATCGTCATAACCGGAATGATGATTTTTCCCTTATCATCACATATGCCCCATTTAAGAGCTCTATTGGTAAGTGTAGCAGGGAGATAAAGACTGTCGGGATGTGCCTTGATATGGTCGGCGATATTAATCATTAACTTATCATTCGCCCAATATCCAAGGTCGTCAGACCAATTTATTGCGATTGGACCATATTTATTTGTGCCCAATATTGCTAAGGGGTTCTTGCTGAAAGTTGCCCAATAAACACCGCGCCATGTCGGATGTTCAGGCATTTGGGAATAGCTTGGAAGTTTATCTCCATTCCACACAATACCGTCAAGCAACCATGAGAAAATCAAAGAATAGGTTTGTGCTGTATATCCTTGTTTTTTAAAAAGCTTAGTAAGTTTGACAAATCTGGGCTTTAGAGAGGGATAGATGCTGTCTGCTAATGTTTTGCTTTGTAGACGCAGTAGGTCTGTCTGTTCTCGATTAAGAATGGGCATTAGAGTTTGGGCACTGTCTTTATAGCATTTCAAAAGTCCGCCTACCTGTAATAGTTGAAGTTGGCTTTTATTGTATGAGATTCCGAGAGAGTCAAGTTTGTTGATTTTCCCCGGTTCCGTAAAGGCGCAGAGAATTTGCCAATTATTATCGGTTAAGAACTGGGACGGATGATAATCCTGATATTTTACGAATGCGCCTTTAGTGAATTCTTGAAAGGGGCGGTTAAGAAGTTCAGCCTTTTGAGCCATAGCGTGTAGTATAATGGCGAAACTGAAGAGCGAGGTAATTATGCGTCGAGTCATGTCTTTGGTTGGTTTATTTGCAGCAAATTTAGCAAGGTGACTTTATACGAAACTACCCTAAAAAATGACAACTGCTCTGATAAGACTCTT
>ERZ779851.578-NODE-578-length-36466-cov-5.363764_pt1 | contig 36466 bp, 30 predicted proteins | sample MGYA00511094_ERZ779851 | MGnify/ENA primary metagenome ERZ779851 (study PRJEB29588, sample SAMEA2155512) | human gut metagenome | biome: human gut; feature: human-associated habitat; material: faeces | place: Denmark | collected 2008/2010 ...
CACAACAGATGCTCCTGCATCCAGACATAACTGGCGAGTTTTATGAAGTCCTTCTTCGTTAACATCCAGAAGCAACAAGGCACTGTTCTAGATATTCATTCCCTCTTGTTACAAAATACATTCTTTGCGTAGTCCACTGCAATCATTTGCCCCATTCCACTTCCTGCTCCAGAGATTACCACACTTGATGAATACGGCATTTTCACTTTCCACAATCCCTTGATAACTCTCCATAAGCGGTAAATTAAAAAAGACACGCAAGATAACGTCAAGAAGAATACATACGACACAAGACATAGGATCCAAATGACTAAATGATACAGAAACAGCCAAATCTCTCGAAATATAAGCATTAGGATTATTCAGAGAAAGAACCAATCGGTTCTACGAAAAAAATGACTAACAAACATGCAAGGCAAAACATTGGTTCAACCAATTATAAGTATTCGTAACTGTAGAGTTTATAACATTAATATCTGCATTCGTACCTATACAGCGCTGTAACCAAATCAGAACCTGATTCAAGTACTCTTTCGTCTTTGTATAGTGAGGATGTCCTGCCTTTGTTTCGACATATAAAATACAATATAAAAAAGTCACAAAGCCGCAGATTTTATGACTGACACGGACCCTTCACACTGTTTAAGATCTCCTCAGCTGCCAGTCTGTGCTTTTCCTCCAGCTCATGTTTCTGATCCAGGATCGTCTGGATCGTGATTCCGTCTAAGTAGTCCATGATGACGCGGTTTAAACCTTCCCAGACCGGGAGCGTGTCGCAGGCGGAGCAGCGTTCGCAGGGATTCGGAGTGTGCTCGAGGCAGGAGACCGGAGCAAGGCTGCCCTCCGTGGTCTGCAGAATCTTTCCGACGGTACACTCCGACGGGGATTTTGCGAGTTTGTATCCGCCCTGGTAGCCGCGGTTGGTCTTTAATATGTCGGACTTATTTAAGATCGGCACGATCTGCTCCAAATATTTTTTTGAAATTCCCTGTCGGTGTGCAATGTCGCGGAGTGCGATATACTCGCCGTTCGAATGCTCGGCCAGATCCAGAAGCATTCTTATGGCATAGCGCCCTTTAGTCGAAATTTTCATATTACCACCTCATAATACTATAATAACATAGATTTGGTAGGTTTTCAAGTTTAAATTTCCCTTGCAAAAACGGCGCGCTTTTAGTATAATCAAAAAGAGGTGAATTTTATGAGCGTTAAAGACAAAATGCATTCGGGCGAGATCTACGACCCGAACGACCCTAAGATCGCGAAAGAACAGTTAAAGTGCCTGGATATGCTCTATGACTTTAACCAGACGCGCCCGACCGAACAGGAGAAGAGACAGAAAATGCTTAAAGAGATGTTTGCCGAGATCGGCGACGGGTGCTATATCGAGCCGCCGTTTCACGCAAACTGGGCAGGCCGCCACGTGCATTTCGGCAAAAATGTGTATGCGAATTTCAACCTGACACTGGTGGACGATACGGACATTTTCGTCGGCGACTATACCATGTTCGGCCCGAACGTGACCGTTGCGACCGCCGGGCACCCGATATTGCCTTCCCTTCGCGAAAAGGCATATCAGTTTAACAAGGCCGTTCACATCGGTAATAACTGCTGGATAGGCGCGGGCTGTGTCATCGTTCCGGGCGTCACTATCGGCGATAACACGGTCATCGGCGCGGGAAGCGTCGTCACGCGCGACATTCCGCCGTCCGTCGTCGCTCTCGGCGTTCCGTGCCGCGTTGTGCGCGAGATCGGTGAGCACGATAAAGAATTTTACTATAAGACCGACCGCATTCCGGACGAAATAAAAAAGATGTACTGATGTACATCTTTTTTATTTATTACTCTGAAAACATCGGGGTCGAGAGGTATCTTTCGCCGGTATCGGGGAGAAGGGCAACGATCTTTTTGCCCTTGTTCTCGGGACGCAGAGCAAGCTTTGTCGCCGCCGCAACCGCCGCACCTGATGAAATGCCGACTAAAACACCTTCTTTTCTCGCAAGCTCGCGGCCTGCCTCGAAAGCCTCCTCGTTTTCGATGGTGATTATCTCGTCATAAACCTTGGTATCAAGCGTGTCGGGCACGAAGCCTGCGCCGATTCCCTGGATCTTGTGCGGTCCGGGAGTGCCCTTGGAAAGAACGGGCGAGCCGGCCGGCTCAACAGCAACGACCTTAACGTTCGGGTTCTTGGACTTTAAGTATTCGCCGACACCGGAAAGCGTTCCGCCCGTGCCGACTCCGGCAACGAAAATGTCGACCTGACCGTCCGTGTCCTCCCAGATCTCGGGACCGGTGGTCTTTCTGTGAACATAGGGGTTTGCCGGGTTTACGAACTGGCCGGGAATGAAGCTTCCGGGCGTCTCTTTTGCGAGCTCATTAGCTTTCTCGATAGCGCCCTTCATGCCCTTTGTGCCGTCCGTCAAAACAAGCTGTGCACCGTATGCCTTTAAGAGGTTTCTGCGCTCAACGCTCATTGTCTCGGGCATCGTTAAAATGACTTTATATCCGCGCGACGCACCGACTGACGCAAGGCCGATTCCGGTGTTGCCGCTCGTCGGCTCGATGATGACTGAGCCTTCTTTAAGCAGGCCCTTCGCCTCCGCGTCGTCGATCATCGCGCGTGCGATCCTGTCCTTAACGCTTCCGGCCGGGTTGAAATATTCAAGCTTCGCATAAATGTCAGCTTCGAGCGAATGATTCTTAATATAGTTGGAAAGCTTTAAAAGCGGGGTCTTGCCGATGAGCTCAGTGATTTTTTCATATACCTTCATAATTAAACACTCCTTAAAAAATTAAATATTTGTTTGATGATTTTCTTAAAGTATGGGTCAACATCGTACTCCGGCTGCGTATCTCATTTTCATCGCCTCACATTATACACATTACCTATCTGTTTTATAGGCATTATAACACCGAAGGATTAATTTGTCAAGAGTTTTTTTGAAAAAAATTAAAACGCGGTTTTCACCGCGTTTTAATTAAAGGAGAGAAAATGAAATTTTTTTAAAGCTCCTTATCATGTATAAACATCATAATGAAGCTTATTAACAAAAGAAAAGAGGAAATGAAGATTGCCGAAGTGCCAATCTTCATCGTAATAACTCCGCCGACGCCCGCGCCGACGGCGAAGAGCAGAATAACGGAGAAATACACGGCCGATTTTGAAAGCGCCGCCTTGTCGCGTGTGTGAAAATATGCGATAAAAGATTCCGTGCCGACGCGCATATTGCCGATGCACATCGTGCTTGCATAGGCATGGCCGCGAACCTTATGAAAGCTCTGCACCTGAAGAGCGCAGACGAACGAAACGAGCGCGTTTGCCGCCGCGTCCAGGCTGTGGGGCATAAAGCCGACACAGGTCAAAAGTATCATCTCAATGATCAGAACGATCTGGCGCCAGTGAATCTTTTCATAGCTCTTGAACTTTCGGTGAATGAGCTCCGCCACGCATGTGCCCAAAAGGAAGGAGAGAATGGGAATGAGGTAGCGAAGCGCTTCGCCCCACTCGCGCGAGAAAAAGTGCGTGCTCATTAAAACGATGTTTCCCGTCTGCGCGTTGGCGAAGACCTCGCCGCGGCAGATATATGTGTATGCATCCTGAAATCCGCCGGATAAAATAATGAACAGTGCTGTCTTCATCGAGTCGGACATCTGGCGCTTTAATTTGACATAAACCAAAAAATCTCCCCCTTGATTTCCCATGGCCTTTATATTATAATATAAATACAGGTATATGTAAAATATATAAATAGAATATCCGATATAATAATATGTTATGGAGGGGAATTATGTTCACGAGCTATGACCGCTACAGGATCTTTTATTTCGTGGCGAAATATAAAAGCATATCAAAGGCGGCCGAGGTGCTTTTGACCAGCCAGCCGAACCTGACAAGGTCTATCAAGGCGCTCGAGGGGGAGCTCGGCTGTCCGCTTTTTCTGCGCACGAACCGCGGAATGAGATTGACGCGTGAAGGCGAAAAGCTTTTCATGCACATCGAGAAAGCGTTTTCGGAGATCTCCGAGGGCGAGGAGGAGCTTAAAGGAAGCCGGAGCCTTAAAAAAGGAAAGGTGACGGTCGCATCAAGCGAGGTGGCGCTTCGCTGTCTGCTCCTTCCCGTGTTAAAGCGCTACCGCGAGAGTTACCCCGGAGTGCGCGTTAAAATCAGCAATCACACGACACCGCAGGCGCTTGCGGCCTTAAGGTCCGGCGAGGCGGACATTGCGGTCGTCACCTCCCCGGTCGGCGACCCGGGCTCGCTCACAATTAAAAAGATCAAAAAGATCAGCGAGGTCGCCGTCTGCTCCAAAGCGTTTTCACATCTTGCCGAAAAGAAAATATCGTTGTCGGAGCTTTCAGAGTCGCCGCTCATCTCTCTTGGCAAGCACACGACGACCTATGAGTTTTATTCGGACTTTTTTTCGGAAAACGGCGTCAGCTTCCGGCCGGACATTGAGGCGGCGACGGCAGATCAGGTGCTCCCGATGGTGGAGGCGGATCTTGGCATCGGCTTCGTGCCGGATGAATTTATCCTGCCGTATGACGAGGTCTTAAGGCTTGATATTAAAGAGAAGATTCCGCCGCGCGACATCTGCCTCGCCGTGAGAAAAAACAGAATGCTCGGCGCCCCGGCGCGCGAGCTTTGCGCGCTGATAGAAAAAACCGTCCGCTGAAAAACAGCGGGCGGTTTTCACTTGGGGAAATTTAATTTTGGATAAAATCGGAAACGGAGCATTCCAGCCATTCGACATCGGTGGGAGAAGAGTCATAATAGAGAGTTTTCACGTTGTTATTATTGTCGAAGTCGATCTTGAAACGGTAGTTTGCCGTTTTGGTGGCGAGGTAGTCGTCATAGAGCGTCTTATAGGCCTTCTCGTCACCGGACTCCTTTGCTTCTCTTATGTAGTCCGCCTTGTCCGGGTCGCGGTTATAGTAGATATAGTTCATAGAGTATATAAATTCGGCGGACGAGTCGTCTTCGGTCCAGTCTGAGATAGTGAGAGAAGTAATGTCATAGTACGGCGAGTAGACGCGCGTGAACTCGTCACGCAAGTAATTTTCCGCTGCCGCTTTTTTGCCTGACGGGTAAAATTCATCGTCCGTGAGCCCGAAAAGGTTCAAAAGCTCATATGACGAGTCGGCATATTGATAATAGACGGAGCCTGAGCGGATAACGCCGCACCCGTCCGTTGCGAGAGAGACAGGGCCGTCAAAGGAATCGGACTTTATAAAAAGCGACGCGTCAAATGCACAGCCCGTTCCGCCCTTTACTGCCTTCGCACCGGAGAGAATTTCGGAAAGACGGGAAAGGTATTCCCTGTCAAGCTTGTATTTCTTGCTCCCGGTCTTAAGAACGGCCCGACTGATTTTGGAAAAGTCGGAAGGTACTGCCGCCTTGCCGCCGAAAACAAGGTGTGACGTGCTCTCGCCGTCTTTATAGCAGATGAGCTCCATATCCGCGACCTGCCCCTGGGAAACGAGGTAGTAAAATGCGCCGCCGGACTCGGCACACATATCACTCGCCCAGCCGGGCACAACGTCTGATAAAACGCCATAGGTCTCGGAGCGCGAGGAAAAAATGTCCGCTCCGGAGGGCTCATTTCCCTCCTTTACCTTGCCGGTGTCAAGGTCGATCACATAGTCTGAAAAGCCCCTGATTTCATCGTCCGGCCCGTAGCTTGATAAATATGCCGTCTTCCCGTCGGAGGTGACGTGCACCCAGAGGCCGAATGAGCCCTGCTGATGCGGCGCCGTGTTGAGGCGCGAAAGGTCGATCGCCTCGGTGATGCTCTCCGTATTGAGGTCATAGACGAAGAAGCCTTTAAGATAGTGAAATACCGCTCTTTCGCCGTCGCAATAGTCCATTTCGGCCATGATGGCGCCGATGGGCTCTGATATGTATTCGGCATAAGCGTCGCCCGAGAGCGAATAGTCCTTGCCCGAATTGGTGAGGCATAATGCCGACACCGCGACCGCGGCGAACGCGATCAAAACGATCCAGACGGCCGCCGGCTTTTTGTAGGAGGCGATGCGTTTGATTCTCTCGGCAATGGTCTTTTTCCCGTTGCCGAGCGCGGTCGTGCCGAATACAAGGCGGTTTTTCTGCACCGCGGATCTTAACAAAAGCTCGGCATAAGCCTTTTTGTTTTCTGTAACGCGAAGAGTTCTGTCGTCGCAGTAAAGCTCGATGTCGTTTTTAAATGTGAAGAACGCGAACCAGATTATCGGGTTGAACCAGTTTAAGCAAAGAAGAGCGGAGGCAAGCCAGAGAAGCAAAACGTCGTTATGCTTTAAGTGGCAAAGCTCGTGAATCATCGTCGCTCTTAAGTCGCTCTCCGAAAGTCCGTGCCTTAACGTGATTTTTGGCGAGAAAACGCCTGAGAGCATGGATTCTTCGCCATAGATGAGCGAGACGCGGCGCCTTATTTTAAGGGAGGACCTGCACTCGTCAAAAATGCGGAGCGTTTCAGGGTCGGCCACGGCCTCGTTGTCTTTTGACTTTTTCTTAAAAACAAAATATGAAAGCGAGAAGTAGGAAAAGAGCGCCGCCGCGCCTAATAAATAGACGGCCGTCATATCGATGCTCTTTTTGGGCGCCGGGCCGGGGATCGCCTCGGCAACTTCGGCTTTGGGAGCGGTATTTTCGCCGACGGTGACATTGACTGCCCGCTCATAGGCTGGCTCGATCGACGAATATATCGAAATGTCAGACTCCGGAAGAATGGGCGAAAACAGCCTTACGAGTAATAAAAGCCAGATAAGCAAATGCGCACGCGCGGTAAGCTTGGTCTTGAAAACGGCCTTGATTAAAAGAATCGCCGCCGCGGTGACCGATAAGTATACGGTCATATCGTAAAGTGCCGACATTTTATTTTCCTCCTTCTATCTTTTCGATTATCTTCATAAGCTCATCGGCTTCGTCCTCGGTCAGTGCGTCCTTCGGGGCGAGGCTTGCGACGAGCATTTTAAGCGAGCCGTTATATATCCTGTCAAGAAAGCTCTTTGTCTCCTTTTTCTTGACCGAAGCCTCGCTCACCAATGGATAGTAAGAGAACTTTGCACCGGATGAGTCCTTCCCGATGATATTTTTCTCATTGAGACGGCGGATAAGGGTCTTGACCGTGGATTCGCTCCATCCGGTGTCCTTCGCGCGGTCGATTATCTCGGCGGCCGTGAGGCGGCCCTCCTTCCACAAAATCTCCATGATCTGCCATTCGGCTTCGGATATGTTAACTCCGTACATAAGTAAAACCTCCAAAAATGAAAATGCGGTTACAGCTGTAACTTTAGTTTACAACTGTAACCGCATTTTGTCAAGTACTTTTTTAAAATTTATTCTTCAACGTGGTTCATACCCTGCGAAATGATTGTTCTCACATGGTCGTCGGCAAGGGAATAGCAGATATTTTTCTTGTCGCGGCGGCTCTTTATGAGCTTGCTCTGCTTTAGAATTTTGAGCTGGTGGCTGATTGCAGACTGGGTCATATCAAGCTCTGCGGCGATTTCCAGAACGCACCGCTCGCCGCGCTCGAGCACGAATAAAATTCTTATTCTCGTGTAGTCGCCGAAATTTTTAAATAGTTCGGCGAGCTCATAAAGCTTTTCGTTTGTGGGAATATGATCCATAAAAACAGTCCTTTACTTGGTATTAAGCGCCCTTATTGCGTTTAACACGGCGATAACCATAACGCCGACATCGGCAAACACCGCCCACCACATATCCGCGATTCCGAGTGCGCCGAGCACTAAGAAGAGGAGCTTTATTCCGATCGCGAACACGATGTTTTCATAAACGATCTTAAGGCACTTTTTCGATATTTTGATTGCTTTTGCAACTTTTTTCGGGTTGTCGTCCATCAGCACAACGTCGGACGCTTCGATAGCCGCGTCTGATCCGATGGCGCCCATTGAGATGCCGACATCGGCAAGAGATAAAACGGGCGCGTCGTTTATTCCGTCGCCGCAGAAGGCAACGGCCGAGCCGGAGCTTTTTTTCTTTATAATGTCGTCTAAGATGTTCACCTTGTCCTCAGGAAGTAGCGAATAGTGAACGTCCGTAATTCCGAGCTCCTCGGACGCGGCCTTTGCTGCGCTCTCGGAGTCACCGGTCAGCATAGTGACGTTTTTAACGCCCTCTTTTTTAAGAAGGCGGATAGCCTCGGCCGAGTCCTTTTTCGGCGCGTCCGAAATCAGGATGTGGCCTGCATATTCCGAGTCGATTGCGACATGGATGACGGTTCCTGCCGAGTGGCACTCGGAAAAGGGGATGTTAAGGCTTTCCATGAGCTTTGAGTTGCCGACGGCGACCTTTTTTCCCGAAACCGTCGCCGTGATGCCGTGGCCGCCGGTCTCTGAAATATCGGTGACGAGCGATGAGTCAATATCCCTGCCGTATGCTTTTAATATGCTCTTTGCGATGGGGTGGGTCGAAAAACTCTCCGCCGACGCTGCATAGAATAAAAGCTCTTCTTTGGGCATCGTGTTGTGGTGCACGGCTCTGACTTCGAAAACGCCCTTGGTGAGCGTTCCCGTCTTGTCAAACACGACATGGCCGACCTTGGATAGCGTTTCGATATAGTTTGAGCCCTTGACTAAGATTCCATCACGGCTTGCACCGCCGATTCCGGCGAAGAAGCTTAAAGGAATGCTTATAACAAGCGCGCACGGGCAGCTTATAACAAGGAAGGTGAGCGCGCGGTAGATCCATGTGCCCCACTCGGGCGCGTTGCCGGCAATAATGTTTACGGCAGGCACGGTGATTGCCAAAAGCAGCGCCGAGATGCACACCGCCGGTGTGTATATGCGCGAAAACTTTGAAATGAAGTTTTCGGACTTTGACTTTCTGGAGCTTGCGTTTTCGACTAAGTCCAAGATTCGTGACGCGGTGTCCTCGCCGAAAGCGGCGGTCGTCTTGATCTTGATGAGCCCCGTTTCGTTCACGCTTCCGCTCTTCACGCTGTCGCCCTCATTTACCTCAATGGGGAGGCTTTCACCGGTGAGAGCGGAGGAGTTGACCTCGGACGAGCCGGAGACGATGATTCCGTCTATCGGAATTTTCTCGCCGGGAAGAACGGTGATGACAGAGCCTGCTAAAACGCTGTCCGGGTCGACCTTTTTAAGAGCGCCGTTCTCCTCGATGTTGGCATAGTCGGGGCGGATGTCCATTAAAGCGCCGATGCTTTTTCTGCTCTTGCCGACGGCATAGCTCTGAAAAAGCTCGCCGATCTGGTAAAAGAGCATTACAGCGACGGCCTCCTTAAAATCACCGAGCGCCGCCGCGCCGAGAGTGGCAACGGCCATTAAAAAGTTCTCGTCAAACGGCTGAAGGCTCACGATTCCGTGAAACGCTTTTTTTAATATGTCATAGCCGATCAGAAGATAGGGGACAAGGTAAAATAAATTAAAATACCCCTCCGGCTCTGCGATTGCGAGAACCACCGTCATTATGAATGACAGGATAATTCTTATAAGCACTTTTTTCTGCTTTCCGGTCATATTATAACACCTCCGGGCAAAAAATACAAGTTATAAATATATCTCACAGTCGTCCTCAACCTTTTTGCAGTTTTTGATGACGGCTTTCATAACGGCCTTTTCGTCCGCGCCGTCTGCAAATTCAACGGTCATCTTAAGAGCCATAAAGCTCACGGAAGCAGAGATAACGCCCTCGGTCTTTGAGGCCGCCTGCTCCATCTTATCCGCACATGCGGCGCAGTCAACGTCGATTTTATAGGTCTTTTTCATAACAAACACTCCTAAAAAAATGATATTAACAATTGAACGATTGTTCATTTGTTAATATCATTGTAGCACGCCTCTATTTAAATTGCAAGTGTTTTTTTTAAAATAAACCGGTAATTAATAAGTTATAGCCGCCGATTCGCTCGCCGCCGCCCGGAAGGAAGGGGTTTTTCTCCTCATAGAACGAGCCGGGAGAGATGCAGTGCTCGTCGGGCGAGGGAAGGTGGTGCGGTCCCAAAAGATTGCGAAGGTTGTTCGTGAGAGTGAGGCTGATCTCGTTTTCGCCCTCTTTTAAGAAGGAAGAAATGTCCGCCTCATACGGCGCTTTTATAAAGGTTTTGACTTTTGCTCCGTTCACGGCGAGAGTGACGGCGTGAAGTCCCTTCTTCACCGCGCGGAAAAGATATAAGGTGTCCTTCAGCGTTACCGTCTTTTTTAACGTGATACTTCCCGAAAAGAAGGGAAAGCCCTGCTTTTCAAGCTCGGAGAGCGTGACAGACTCCGGCAGAGCGGTAATCTTAAAGCCGCCATCGGTGCGCGTAATCTTTTCCGAAACATCCGAAAATCCGGCGGCTGACACGCCGAACGGGCCGACAAGATAAATGCTTTCAAGCTCCGTGTCATACTTTAGGCTGTTTGTTTCGGTTTCAAAAATTTTCGTGCGCCCGATTTTTTCATAGATCTCGTCCGACTGGCGAAGATGCGCCGTTATGCTGACGGTGTTCTCGCCCTCGACTGCGAGCTCCGAAATGTCAAAGAGCTTGACGGAGCGGTCGAAAAATTCGCCGGTCGGCTCTTTTTTAAGGTCTGAAGAATTTACTTTGATGCCGAACTTTTCCGGCGTTTCGATGCCTAAGTATAATTCCAGCGGCATTTTTTCGATGAAGAACTTAAATGTGCACTCCGTCTCGGATTCCTTATTCATCATCGCGCGCGTGAAGACGTTTAGAACATAGTCCTCGCGCCCGTTTACCGTGCACCTGTCGACAGTGAGCGCGTTGTCCGTCATTTTTTCGATCTGCCACTCGCCCGAAAGGTCAAGCACCTTTTCGGGAAGCTTTTTTTCTTTTTCTGGCTCGCGCTCTGCGTCCTCAATAATGGCGGCAGAGCCGAACGGGGAAAGCGTCAGGTTGCCCGAAAACGGCGAAAGAGCGCCCGTCTCAAGATCTAAAAGCTTGTTGCCGACGGAAACGGTGAAGCTTTTTTCCTCTGGTGTCGAGTTCACGAAATAATGGAATGTGAAATTGTCAAAAAGCCTTCTTGTATAGGTCACACAAGGGTCGGACGCGATTTTTGAATCGGGAACGGCCTTTGCGTCTTTTAAGACAGTTCCGCCCTGTGATTCAAATTCCGATAAAAGGCGACGCGTTTCGGGCAAAAGGTTTTCGCCGAAGGGCACGATAACGCGGTCATATGAGCACTCGCCGACCTTTAATTTGCCGCCGGAGACTAAGGCGTGGCCGGCCATGATGATCTCGTCGCCCAGGTCGAAAAGAACGTGCTTTGCCTCAAGGTCATATAAAAGGCGCGTGAATGAACCCTGAATTTCATAGACTCTGGCGAAGTTATCGGGCGTGAAGGCGGCCCAGCATGATGTCATCGGGTGGAGCACGAGCGTGTCAAACTCCGTCCTTCCCTCGGAAAGGAGAGCGCCGAGCCTCCCGGCCGAGTCGCAAAAGCCATGAAAATAATCCCACCACGGCTGCTGAGGGCCGATAGCCGGGGGATAGTCGCGCTTTCTTAAGCCCCTCATCGAGTAGGGCGATAAGTGGAGGCACAAAAGCGTTGCTCCGCGCACGGCCTGCCAGGAAAAGACTGCGGCAAGATCGTCAAAGTCCGCTCCGTGTCCGCACGCGGCAAAGCTTTCGGTGAGCACCGCCTTTTTCCCGAACTGATGAGCGACCGAGGCGACCTGATAGGGCGCGATGATCGCAGTGCCCGGCTCTTTTATGAGCGTTAACATATCGATTCCCGGAATGTCAAAATATTGATACGAAGGCATGACCGCGCCGTTTGAGATCATCTGAAGGCGTATATCCTCCTCTAAGAGCAGATGCCCGGTAAATTTCTTATTGTGCTTTTCGCAGAATTCGTGGATCGTTTTGGCATAGCTTTCCGAAAAGAGAGTCGCGACAAGCCGCCAGTATTTTATGCGCACGCAGGATGCTCCGTCGCAGTCCTCGAAAAGGCAGGGAAGAAGAGGCAAAATGTCCGTTCCGTATGCCTTTTTCCACTCGGAGGGGAGGGTGTCGCTCCACGGAATTCCGCGCATTCTCGCAAGCTGGGGCTCGTCGGTGAAAAAACCGTCGATGTCCGGCGCCTTATCGATGTAGGGCCGATAGGAAAATTCGATGAACTTTTCCGTAACTTCCGGGTCCAAAAGGTCGGAATAGAGCGGATTTATGTCCGCAAAATATGTAAAGCCGTTGATTTCGGCTATTCTTTTGCCGTCATATGCGCCCTTTGTCCGGCAGAGCGATTTTAACATATATTTCTCGCCGAGCGCGGGAACGCGCCCGTCCGCAAAGCCGGAGGGCCAGCCGTTCTCGTCATAGGCGAAGGGCGCCATGGAGCGCTTTTTACCCTCGGCGACCGCATAGTTTATGTTGTCAAACCATTCCTCACCCATGTACGGGGTCTCAAGTCCTCCGCGCGCGTGAAGGAAAAAACCGCCGATGTCAGAGGAGTCCATCTCGCCGATAAGGCGCTCCGTTTCCTCTTTGGTAAGGCGGTCGTTGAGCGACCAGAAGGGAATGGGGAGATATTTTTTATCAACAGACGAAAAATCCTTGTTTTTAAGGTCCATTTTCATGCCTCCTTTAAGCATTTTTAATTATAAACGAACAAAACTTAAATGTCAAGTTGACAAATACTTGGTTTTGTCATAAAATAAAGTAAAAAAGGGGGAGATTTTTTTGACCGGTGTAATAATGAAAGCTCTGGCACGCAAAACCGAAAATATGCCGCATGAGAAAAAGAGGGCGGCATACGGCTCGGCCGCGGCCGTTACGGGCATACTTTGCAATATAATTTTATGCGTCTTAAAGGGGGCGGCAGGCATCATCTTTAATTCTGTCGCCATATTGGCGGACGCGGTGAACAACTTGTCCGACGCGGGCAATTCCGTCATCGCGCTCATCGGCTTCTTTCTCGCCGAAAAACCGGCGGACGAGGATCACCCCTACGGCCACGCGAGGGTCGAGTATATTTCGTGCCTCGCCGTGTCGTTCGTGATCCTCTGGCTCGGTGTGTCGCTTTTTAAGACTTCGGTGCTGAAAATTTTTGATCCCGAACCGATCGATAAAAGCGCTGTCTCAATCATGGTGCTCGTCATCTCGATTCTGGTCAAGATATGGATGGGGATTTTTTATAAGAAAATGGGCGGCGCAATAAATTCGTCAGTCATCTTGGCAAATTCCAAGGATTCGTTTAACGACGTCATCTCCACCGGCGCAGTGCTTTTGACGACCGTTATCGCCATTTTCACGGATGTTAATTTGGACGCGTGGGCCGGCTGTGCCGTTGCGCTCTTCATCTTCTGGTCGGGCTTCGGCATAATGAAGGAGACGATGAATAATCTTCTGGGCACAATGCCCTCAACCGAGGTCGTGGACACGATCATAGATAAGCTCTATTCCTATGAGGGAGTGCTTGGCATTCACGATCTTGTGGTGCACAGCTACGGGCCGGAAAAATATTTCGCGACCGTGCATGTCGAGGTTCCGTGCGATGTGAATATCTTGACCAGCCACGATATGATAGATAATATCGAGCGCGATTTTCTGACGGATACGGGCATAAATTTAGTCATTCATTTGGATCCTGTCGTGACGAACGATGAGGAGGTCATAAAAACGCGCAATATGGTGCATGATATAGTAAAGGCGGTGGACAAAAGCTATTCGATACACGATTTTCGTATGGTCAAGGGCGATACGCACGCGAATCTGATATTCGATATAGCCGTCCCGGCCGGCGATAAGAGGACGGAAAACGAGATCCGCGACATTGTGACGGGCGAGATCAAAAAGAAGAATGAAAACTATTACTGCATCATAACTGTGGACAGAAACTACACGATGGACGAAAAGGGAACCGGGCGTTAGCTCCGGTTCCCGAAGAAAAAATAAAAAAAATTAAAAAAGGTATTGACAACTCGGCCGGTTTGTGATAAAATATTCATTGTTGCGGATAACATAACTTAATATCTGCACCATTAGCTCAGCTGGTAGAGCACCTGACTCTTAATCAGGGTGTCCAGGGTTCGAGTCCCTGATGGTGCACCAAACAGTAGAAATCCGAACCTTGTACCAATCGGTGAAGGGTTCGGATTTTTATTATATCTTGACTATCCAAATTTTAATAGCAAACTCGAAAAACACTAATATCGAATTCTCAGGAGATAAAACTTTAACCGGTTTTATCTCTTTTTCTATATATTTTTATCCGTACATTCGTCAAAACAATCTCCTTCTGATAAAATGTAGACATCAAAACAAAGGAGGTATACACTATGAAAGAAAAAATTATTGAAAACGGAATTGAGTATGTCAAAAGCGGTGATTACTACATTCCAAATCTAAAAGCACCTGAAGGAACCTACAACATCGGCAGGTATGGAAAATTACATTCAATATTTATTAAAGAGAATCGCCCCACTTTCTACTCAATGAAAATGCTCAACGGAACTTGGCTTGCATATCTCGAAGAAATTGACACATCCGCAAAGGAAATGGTTGATAGGCTCATAAAAGATATGGCGGTCAAACAAGGTATTACCGAAGAACTCAAAGCAAAAGACCAAATGGCTTGGGTTGGTGCTATGAACAACATTCGTCATTCAGCAGAAGAAATATTATATAAGGACCTTCTTTTTCGCTGAAGCAAGTATTAGCAAGCACGGCATTTGTACTCCCACAAAAGCCCTTGTTAGGACTTTTGTCCTAAAACCTTAATGATAGGAGGAAAAGTTATGAACTTTATAGAGGAACTATACTATGGAAATATCAATCCCAACGAAAAGCGATATGACAAAGACACCCAATATGCAAAAATAATGCGGAAGTTTTGTGATAGTGAAAACGAGCTTGGAAAAATGTTGAAAGGCAAACCTCTGCATCTTGTAAATGACCTTATCAATGCAAGCGATGAGATTGTTGCCATAACAAGCATTGAAAACTTTAAACTAGGATTCCGTCTTGGTGTGCAGATGATTTGCGATAGTCTTATATGCGATGATAGTATATTTAAGGATTTATAGGAGGTTACTATGAAAAAGATTATAATATGTTTAATAATTACTATGTTAATAACATCTACGGTAAATGCAACCGAGGTGCCGAGAGAGTCGGCACCATGCAATGCCACAAATGAAGCAATAGTTATTGTTGAAAGTTTTATAGGTGATATTTTAACAGAGGTACAGAATGGTATGGGATATGCCGATGCAAGAGCAAAATCAAACCGCATATTCTTTAATGCTTGGCTCAACGGACAGACAAATGGTTATAGCTATGGTGAGCTTGTGGATATAGCAAACTGTGCAATATGGCAATACCGGGATATGTACTTGCGACCTGATTTCTATGCTAATAATCTTGAAAAAGTCAGAGCTATAATCGCTCCCGTAATTGAAGATTATAAATCCGGTAAAATAACTTATGCAGAAGCGGAGTTCAATGCCCGAAATATGATTTATCAATCTGTGAATCCATCATTCAATCCCGATGTGGAATATAAGAAAGATCCGATATACAGAGATATTCCATCAGTTGATAATAGCTTGTTTATTCTTGCAAGAAAGTTGCTGTTAAACGCATAACTCAAAAATCCTTGTACCCCTAAAGGTACAAGGATTTTTTGCTATTCTGCATATTTCTTAAAATTCTCAGCTTGTTCTAAAACTTCTTTATATACATCATCAATGGTAACGGGCGGATAACCATATTCATCAAGGATGACAGCTAAATCAAATTGCAGATTTGCTTTTATATCTTCTCGCACTAAATAATCCGTGTATTTTGATTTGTCGTCAATGATTTTTTTGATTTCTTTGGAAAGTTCTATCATTTTATCTTCAGGATATTCAAACTCATACTTCTTTGCAACAGCCTTCAAAATATCGTAAAAAGCTTTTTCTTCATAGTCAATACCCATACGCTTGAAAGAATCCTTTTCCTGCTTTAAGTCCTCTAAAAGCTGTGAAAGCTGTTCAGCAACATCGTCAAGAACTTCATTTGCATAAGCCTCATCACGACGGCGATTATTGTATTCGTCAACCACCTTGTTCATTCTGTCTGTGAATTCTACGCCCATTATCTTGTTAACCTTTTTAAATTCCTCAATTGCTTGGGACAATAGTTTTTGCAGTAATTTAATTTTAGTATTCGGAAGCTGAATAGCATTGATTTTATCAATATATTCATCGCTGAATATATCGACAGAAATATGCTTGCCAGTTTCAAATAGTTCCTCAATGCCGTCTGACTGTATTGCACCCTCCAAAAGTTCACGAACACGTGCATTCATTTGAGCAATATCCGGTGCATCACCCTTTGTCATTTTAAAAAGCACACTACGAACTGCACAGTAAAAATGAATGTAATCTCTGTCATCATCGGTAAGCGAATCGCTCGAACTGCATAAATTAAATGCTTGCTTCATTCTTCTGACCGCAGCCATAAACCTCAGTTCCATTTCTTCAGACAACTGAACATATTCAACGGCTCTTTTAAGACAATCAAGCTGTTCTTTCGGAGTGCCTGAGAAAAAGCTCCTACTGTTAAAACGACTAAACATTTGTCCGAGAACTTCTAATTGGTCTTTAACAATAGTAATGGACTGTTCCACGCCCTCAAATTCTTCGGTTTCAAAGTTCGTATATTTCTTGAGAGCCATATTCATATTCTTTTTAATGCCGATATAGTCAACAATTAATCCCTTGTCCTTACCCTTATAAACTCGGTTGACACGAGAAATCGTCTGTATTAAAGTGTGCTGTTGGATTGGCTTATCTATGTAAATAGTATCAAGCGAAGGTACATCAAAGCCTGTAAGCCACATGTCGACAACAATAGCAATTTTGAAGTTGGATTTTATGTTTTTGAATTGTCTGTCAAGCTCCTTGCGGTCTTCCTTTGTGCCAAGCATATCGAAAAGCTCTTTTTCGTCATCCTTGTTACGAGTCATAACCATTTTGATTTTTTCAATAGGCTTTAATTCTTTCTTGTCTTTCTCTGATAGAGTAACACCATCATCACAAGCCTTCTTTTCAGCCCACTCAGGTCGCATTTCAACAATGATTTTATACAAACTGTATGCTATGTTTCTGTTTGCACAAACAAACATAGCTTTACCTGCAACTGTTGCACCCTCTGCTACACGGGTTTCATAGTGATTTATAAAATCTTCCGCAACAGCACGGAGTCTGTCAGGATCTCCTATAATTACTTCAAGATTTGCAACAGCCTTTTTGCTTTCTTCTATCTGATATTCGTTTGCACCCTCAAGCTCGCACTTTGCATAGTATTCTTCAATTTCTCTTATCTTGTCCTGATTGAGCGTTACCTTTGCGGCTCTGCCGTCATAAACGAGATTAACTGTGATTCCGTCACGTACAGCTTCGGTCATTGTGTAAGCATCCACAACACCGCCGAACACTTCAATAGTACCGTCAACGGGTGTTCCCGTAAAGCCGACATAAGTAGCATTAGGAAGTGAGTCGTGCAAATATTTTGCAAAACCATAACTGTATTTTACCCCGTCATCTGTAATGGTTGTTTTTCTGTCAAGGTTAATCTGACTTCTGTGTGCTTCATCCGAAATACAAATAACATTTGTCCGGTCAGTGAGCAGACTCAAATCCTCTGTAAACTTCTGAATAGTGGTTAAATACACACCACCGCTTTCATTGTTTTGCAGACAGGTTTTTAACTGCTCTCGTGATTCTATGCTGATAATGTTTTCGTCACCAATATATTTTTTAGAGCCTACAAATTGTTTTGATAATTGGTCGTCAAGGTCTGTTCTGTCAGTAATGATAAGAATAGTTGGACTTGAAAAATGAGTGCTTTTCATAAGCATACGGGTTAAGAACATCATTGTATAACTTTTTCCGCATCCTGTAGCACCAAAATATGTGCCACCTTTACCATCACCGCTTGGGCGAAGATGTGCCTTGATGTTTTCAAACAGCTTATTTGCTGCAAAAAACTGCGGATAACGGCATACAACCTTTAATTCTTTGTCTGAATCATCAGGGAAGTAAATAAAATCCTTTATTACAGAAATCAAACGCTCTTTTCCGAATAATCCCTTAATCATAGTTGTAAGGGAGCTGATTCCGTCAAACTCTTTATCTTCGGCGTTGACTTTTCTCCACGCATAGAAAAACTCATAGGGGCTAAAGAATGAACCGTATTTGTTGTTTGCTCCGTCACTGATAACGATAAATGCGTTGTATTTGAAAAGCTCCGGTATATCTCTGCGATAACGGACAGTAAGTTGCTTGTAAGCATCCATTATTGTGGTGTTTTCCTTAACTGCACTCTTAAATTCAAGCACAACAACCGGAATACCATTTATAAATACAATTCCATCAGGAATACGGCAGTCATGTTCACCTGTACCGTATTTTATCTCAAACTGATTTACTACTTTGAAAATATTGTTTTCAGGAGTGTCAAAGTCAATAAGCTGAATAAAAAGGTCTTTTTGAGTTCTGTCCTCACGGTTGAAGATAAAACCATCTGAAATCATTTTATATACAGCTTTATTTGCTTCGTATATAGAGCCGGAAATATTTTTAAGCAGCAAAACAATGCTATCAACCTCACTTGCGGTGATACCATCCTTACTGTATTTATTATACAAATACTGCTTTAAATCATCACAAAGAAGTATTTCTGTTCTTTCTCTGTGGATTTTATCGCCTCGTATGTATTCGTATTGTTCTTCTTCAAAAAGCTCCATAATGGACATTTCTAAAGCATGTTCATTGAAATTTGTCATTATGTTTCACTCCTTATATAGTGCAAGTATAAAATTTATTAAAACCTAATCGGAATTTGTGATTTGCGTATAGTATAATTGTCAACCTTGATTTTTTTCTTATCAAACAATTCCAACACACTTTGTTTGGCAATTTTAAATTCCGTCATAGGAGAGATGGTAACATTGTTTATTGCATCGTTTTCAATTGGTACGTTTAAAAATGGTATTACCAAACCATTTTTAGTGCAAAAATCTTCAAATATTCCATTAAATCCAAACTTAACTTCAGCTTCTTTTTCGCTATGAGGTATCAGATTTTTGTTAATTTCAACAACTATTCTGAATTCCTTTTCGTGTGCAAAACACGGATGTTTATAAAATGCACCACGTGATTCTATGTATTGCCGTATAAGTTCTTGACCAATTAACAAGTACCGATTCGCAAATAAATCCTTTTCTTTATTAGTGTCCCATATACCAATGTGTTCTTGCATAAAATGTTCACGACTTTTCAAAAAGATCTCAATTGCTTTGTGCTGCTCTTTAACATCATAAATTACATTTCCATAATAAATATTAAAGTCATTAGCATCATTAATTTTTATATATTCAAATTGCTTTAGTAGCTTATTTATATTAAACCCGATATTGTATCCCTGATAATTTCCACCTTTAACATAATAATTCCACATACTCAAAGAATCTGAATCTGTGCTGGTACAAAAAATATATATTCTCTTGGGGGAAATGTTTTGATTGCTAATATCTTGTATATTCGGGGTTAAATCAAAGTGCTCAATTTCAAAGTTTTTTATTTTTCTCCAATCATATTGAGCAAAAATCCTATTAATACATTCCAAACACAGAGGAAACTTTTCTTTTGATTTTTCAATAAAATCTATTAAAATCTTAACGAAATATATCAATTCAGTTTTATCGTTCATATATCTTGCATCAGTAAATCGTAGTCTGTTTCCTGAAATGATAGACAGAAAAGCTTCCGGTGATGTATAATGGTATTTTTCATGCATCTGTAATGTTTGTCTGGTTTCAGTTTCTTTGAAATTTCTTATTACAGGGTGAAGTACATTTTTATTTAAATTATCCATTTTTCTCCGCCTTAATATCTGTTATTTGCTTGCCTCTGTGTCATCTCGATTAAATCTATCTCTTGAAAATATGTCATTATTCAAATAATAATTTGCAATAACCGCATTTCTGTGAAAGTAGTATTTTTCGAGATAAACATTAGAGATTGAGGTTACTGCTTTGAACATACTCGAAAGATATTTAGCAATATCTTCATCTTCAAGCCTATACAAGTTCCCTTCAACCTTGTCTTTTACTCGTTGATACGTTGGACTCGATTCAAATTGTTTATCCACAAAGCCATTATTATGTATCATCATATTTCTGAGATTTACAACATCTATAAGATCATTCCAAACATTCTTGTCCAAAATACTTTTCAAGTTAATGTTAAAAGCTCTTTTAAAATGATTGTTTGCTTTTTCTATATTCATAAAATCATTCTTAGTGCTTGTGGAAATAATCTTTTTTATATAGTCATTCTTAATGCCAAAATTAGTTATAAATATCAAAGCTTCAAAATACTCTCTAAAAATAACTTCAATTACGGATGCCATTGCAATGACTTCAACTTGATAGACATCATAAGCCAATATCCATTCTTCTGTATCAGAATGATCTTTTTTAAATTCTTTTAATCCTATTCGGCTTATTCCGTTAATTCTAATAAATCTTGAAACTTGTTTAACAATATTATTCATTGCAGAACCTCTTCCGCAATGTGGGCAATAATTAGGACTGCTTGTACCTTGTATTTTTTTATCGTGAGGCATTATTTCAATAACTCCACAATAAGGGCAGCACAATTGATGCAGTTGAATTCGTCTGCGATGCATATTGCTGAAAAATTCATTTTCTACGAGTGGTGTTCTTTTGTATAATTCACAGAACTTACAATAGTATTTATAATAAATGCTTTTCATAAATGCACGTTGATTTCCATTGAATTTTTCTAAGAAAGATTCATCAACTAAAGCATATATTTCATTTGCAGATTGCTTCATATTTTCACCACCTATAAATATAAATTTAGCAGCTTATTCTAGACACCAAAATATCTTTTATTTCATTCAACTTATCAATTTCACGTAAATTTAATAGAACGGGAGCAAAAATCCTGCTGAGCTGTTTTTCGAGAAGCAATATATCATCATCTTTTAACGTTGGTATCTCGTAGTTTTCAAAAGAAGTTTTATTGATATTAATCATCGTAGAGCTGCCTTCCCCTAAAGCCCTCAATTCAGTTGTGTGTGCTTTAATAGATAAATATAGGAAACAGGGATATTCAGATATTATCGCATTAATCTGCTGATTTGTTTGTGAACGGAACGAAGTGATTGCCACCTCGCCCGCATTCGCTCCTATACAAGCAACTATTACGGTGTTTTTAGGCAAATATTTATTAGCTTGGCTCTCTGCTCCTAAAGTTGATAGAGAGTTTTCAGAGGATGTGATAAATGTATTTCCGTGCATATCTGGAGTTTTGACAAAAGGAACATCATTTCCATAAAATTCAGATACCTCTGTGGAAGGTGTTTTACCTGTCACAACAGTTCCGAAGCTCCCCAAGGAACGCATTTCGCAAGCATTTTGAACTTTTAATGTGAATAAGGCTTCTGCTTGTGCTTCTAAATTATCATTTATCTTCTTCTTTAACTCAATTCTATCAGTAATTGTTTTGTATGCTTGAACTATTTTTCTCTGTTCTTCTAAACTAGGAAGCTTTATTTCAGTTTCACATAGTTCATTCCAACCATATCCGCCTCGAATTGCTGCATCACTTCTAAAATCGGCATATCTATCAAATTCACTTCTTCTAAACCACATCATCAAATATTCGGGAAGAATTATATTTTCATCAATAACCTCAAAAACAGCATACGCAGGTGAAACAAGAATTTCTTCCATTTCTGAGTTAAAAGCAATAGGCATTTTGTGAACTCGTATAGCAGACATAAAATCGCACGCAAATTGTTTATAAGCTACAATTTTATATTTTGAAAGATCTGTACCAACAATATTTGAAGTTGATGCTCTAAACTCTTTTGTCATGCTTAGACCTTTTAAATTGTTGCAATGCAAGTCTTTGTTTTTCACATCTACGTTTCGTATCAATTCGCCTAATTTATAATTCAATTTCATAGCCTAACTCCTTGAATACCGAAAGCAAATCTGCCTTTGATTTTTCTTCGGCTATCAGTAATTCTTTCAGTTCTGACTGCAATGTTTTCATTTTTGTGTCAAAATCAATATTTTCGTCCTTGTTTACAAATTCAATATATCTGCTCGGAACAAGGGTAAAGCCTTTTTCCTCAACTTCTTCAAATGATGCAGAATAGCAGAACTCAGGAATGTTCTGATATGTTTCTTCATAACCCTCTTGCTGCCATGCGTGATAAACAGCTGTAACCTTTGCTCTGTTCTCATCTGTAAGCTCAATATATTTCTTTTCATAAGGACTGCCCATTTGTCTAAGGTCCATAAAGAGAATTTCTTTTTCTCTGTCACGGTAACGCTTTACGATTCCGTTTTGCTCAACAACACGAGCCTTTTTATTTTTGTTAAGCACCCAAAGGGTAACACTGATGTCTGTTGTATAAAATAAGTTCCTCGGCAAGATGATAATTGCCTCAACAAGGTTGTTTTCAATTAGCTGCTTTCTTATTTTAAGCTCTGTTCCATCATCGGAAAGAGCACCGTTGGCAAGAAGAAACCCTGCAACACCGTTTTGTGAAAGTTTTGAAACGATATTCAAAATCCAACCATAGTTTGCGTTGCTTGTGGGCGGAACTTCATATCCATTCCAACGAGGATCGTCAACAAGCTCATCATTACCTCGCCACTCCTTCTGATTGAAGGGGGGATTTGCCATAATATAATCTGCTTTTAAATCCTTGTGTTGGTCGTTACTGAATGTATTTGCCGCCTCTTCGCCAAGATTTGCGGAAATTCCACGAATAGCCAAATTCATTTTAGCAAGCTTGAAGGTAGTGTTTGTATATTCCTGACCATAGATAGAAACCTTTTTCTTATTTCCGCTATGAGCTTCTACGAACTTAATTGACTGAACAAACATACCGCCCGAACCGCAGCAAGGGTCATAAAGTATGCCATCATACGGCTCAAGCATTTCCGCAATTAAATTTACAATACATTTCGGAGTATAAAATTCTCCCTTGCCTTTACCCTCTGCAAGAGCGAATTTACTAAGGAAATACTCATACACTCTGCCGATTATATCATTTTCCTCATCATCAGTATTGATACGATTAATCTCGTCAAGCAAGGATGCGAGCTTTGATGTGTCAATATGTAAACGGGAGTAGTAGTTATCAGGCAACGCACCTTTTAGGGCAGGGTTCGTTTTTTCAATAGTGTATAAGGCAGTATCTATTTTAAGTGCAATATCGTCCTGCTTTGCATTTTCTATTATATAAGACCAACGGCTTTCGGGTGGGATAAAGAATACATTGTCCTTTGTATATGCAAAGGTCTTTTCGATCTGTGATTCATAACCCATATCAATAAGCTTTTGTCTTTGTTTTTCAAATTTATCACTTGCAAACTTAAGGAAGAACAGGGAAAGAACAACATGCTTATATTCCGCAGGCTCAACGGAACCACGAAGCTTGTCCGCTGATTTCCATAACGCTTCTTCCATAGTTATTTCTTTTTTAGGTTTAGCAGCTTTTGCCATTATATCTTCCTCCGGTTCATTCCTTGATTGATTTTTCGCTATTTTCCGTGTGTATAACTTCCACAATATCCCCAATGTCACATTTAAGTGCTTCGCAGATTTTCAAAAGCATTGTAAAAGAAACCACTTCGTTTTTATTTAATTTTGTGAGTATTCCGGGAGTAATTCCTGCTATTTTCCGTAAATCAACTTTTGACAAGCTTCTTTCCGCAAGCAAAATCCATAATTTTTTATAGCTTATACTCATTTCAATTCCTCCGTTTGTATTAACTCTAAAATAGGGTTGGATTTATCCTATGCTTAATTCTTGATATAACCTCATCTGTAGATGGGTTATTTGCATCAGATACTTTATTTAGAAATTCTCCAATCTCGTTTTTAATTGTTGTGGCTTTTTTTAGTTCTTCGCTCTGTTTATATGTCGTTTCAGGTGGTAATACTTTTATTGCATCGGAAAGTTCTTCGCAATAGCTTGTCCAATATTTAATGTATCGAAGCTGCTCCACAACGCTGTATATTGCTTTGGCATCTTCCATAACAACATACATTGTGTTCTTATCCCAATTCTCATCTTTCATAAGCTGAACAACTTCATAAAGACAAGCTGTAGACTTGAGATACTTATCTGAAATAACTAATACTGCAAAGTCTTCCTTGCGGATTGTTTTCATAAAATCAGAGATGCTTTCCCAATCTCCAATCTCGTTTTTATCTCGTTTTATATTACAAATTCCGGCAAGTGATTTTTCAATTTTGTCTACGAAATCAGAACTGCCATGATTGTATGACACAAATACAGACGGTAGATCTTTTTTAGGTTCATCAACCTCTCTGTCGGCGACAACATCTTTGTTTTGGGAATATGTAAAACACTTCTCTGATAGCTCCACCTCATAACCACCAAGCACATCGGAACTTAGTTTTGTGAAATATCCCTGAGCTTTCATTCTGTTTAATACCTTTTCGTAGTTCTTTATATGAGAAAGTCTTGCGTCACCATCAACCAAATACATCTCGTCATCATTGTTGTACATATCAAGCAACACTTTTAGTACTTCAGCAATTACATCTGCTGTTTGCGGAGTGGTTGACTCTTTAGAAGGAGTTGCCGAAATGTCAAATCTACCAAAACGTTCATACAACTGTACTTTCAATTTCTTTACATTCTCATTATTGGCAAACTTATCTAGTTCAGACAATTCTTTTATAATCTTGAACTGCTGACAAGCATTAAATGCAACAAGGTTTTTATATAAAGCTGTTCGCTTATTAGGAACAACAGAACCAAAACTTCCAAAATTGGATGAAGTAATTGGAATATTTACATTAAAGTCAATTGCATAACTATTGCAAAATTTTACTATTTCACTACCGGTTAAGCCTGTATTTGTATCCGCAAGAATATCTGCGGCATGTCTAAGAAAAACATCATCTATTTTATCGGAGTACAAAATTTACACCTCTTTTTATATTTTTATGTGGATAACAGGTACTATAAACCCTATTATATTTTATTATACCACATAAATGTGTATTTTTCAAGAAAAACTGTTGATTTTCCGAGAGTTTTTTGTCTTTTTTAGAAAAATACACAAGATTCAACAAAAAAGTGGTTGTTTTGTTGAATTAGAAAGCGATTCATTTTTGCAAATGAAAGCGGTTTCTGATTTAATTTATCCTATGTATGGGATAAATAAATCAACATAGTAAATTTGTAAGCTAACAACATTTACTATGTAATCATCACAAGGTTCGATACCTATGAGATGATTAGAAAAAGAGTATATAACTGCGCTGTAATTGCAGATATATACTCTTTTTAGGGAATCCAAAGGGAACGTTTGGCACACTTCTTTGCTTGCAAAGTGTAGTGTGTTACACCTTTGCCGACGGGGCGGGTGTGAAAATATGTTGCTCGCCGTATTTGAGCAACATATTTTCGCAGACGGCAAAATTACAAAGGGATGGTCGTCTGCCGTAATATTGGCAGACGGTCAGACCTGCAGTAATTTGTGAAGTCGGTAAACGGTGTATACCATTTTGGAAATTAACATCGCTTATCTATGTGATTATCTTCCATAAACTTATTTATGACTTCGCGTTGGTCGAGAAACCAATTATCCAATGCAACATAAGTGAACTTTCCCTTCTCTATATCCTTTTTCATTTTAAGAGAAATGGTTTTGAAATTATCATAGAGTTCATAAACTCGTTCTATTTCTTCTTCAGGCAGCTTATGCCTTTTTGCTTTGTTTATTCGATTACGCCAATATTGTGTTTCATTCTTATAGGCTTTTTCATAATCTATGTCTTTATGGGATTCATCATATTTTTTCTTATTCACCTTCTGCTGCTTCTCCTTGCATTTATCAGAGCAAATAGTTGTCTTACTATAATCCGGAGGAAAAAACAACTTACCACATACCTTGCAATAGTTGAAATACTTTTTGTGCTCATATATAGTTCTTAAATAATATATAATTAGCGGAAACAATGCAAAATCAGATGCGATATATTCTGTTGTTCCTTTCATTCCGGGAATAACCAACGTCAATGTAGGGCACTTATAATATTCAGGAGGCATATCTAAAAGTGGATTGTATGGTTTGTTTTTTTGCCAATCTAATATTTTGTTTATCAAACTGTATCTAAATGGAAGAGTCAAATCTTCTAATCTTTGTCGGACGGGGTAATCCTCGTCCTTTTCTTTGTCCGCTTTTAAGATTCTACTGTATTCGTCCCATAGTTGTAACCCTACATATTTCAACAAGGGATTTTCTGCCCCGTATAGTTCTTCAACTATTTTTAAATTTATAAAGTATTTTTCTTTTGTTGTATCGCTAAAGTAAGCCATCAAATCAGAAAAATAATCAGCATCTGTAATGACGTCGAACAAAAATGAGCCAATCGGACGAATTTTCTCAAAAATTATTTCCACATCTTTTTGACCTCTTAAAAAACTGTTTATATTGTCAAAATCTCCGATTATAAGATGCTCTTTTTTCTTCTTAAAGTCGATATTTATAGCTATTACGGGCTTTTTGAGCATCGGGATATTCGGAAGTTCTATTTTCTTTTTCAAGTGTATCACCTTTTTCTTATTGGAATTACATTTTTATATTTTCTAATTACCTAAAGTATACACCGAACCCCTTGAAATGTCAAGGTTTTTGTGATTTAATCGAATTGTAAAACTGCAGATTTACAAAACGAAAATCACATCACAAGGAGGCTAAAAAGTATGGCTAAAAATCAAAAATATTACTATATGAGACTCCGTGCAGACTTCTTCAGCAGAAAAGATATTATTCTTTTGGAGAGTATGCCAAACGGTGCCGTCTACTGTCTTATATTACTCAAGCTTCTTACCGCATCTTTGGAAAACAACGGACACCTGATGCTCAACGAAGAAATCGTAATGACTCCGGCAATGCTTGCAACAATAACACGCTATGATGTAGGCACGGTTGAAAAGGCGTTACAGATATTTATGCAGTTGGGATTGGTCGAACAGCTTCCCGATAGCTCCTACTTTATGATGGAGCTTGAAGGGATGGTCGGTAAAACATCAACCGAAGCTGACAGAAAAAGAATTACACGGGCAAATGTAAAAGCTCTTAAAGAACAAGAAGCGGACAAATGTCTGCCAAATGTCCAAGATATGTCCGAAAAATGTCCACCAGAGATAGAGATAGAAAAAGAGACAGATATAAAGACGGAGATAGATTCAGATAGAGAGATATACGGGCGATACAAAAATGTATCGCTCACTCCCTCGGAATATGAATCTCTAAAAAATGAATTTCCCATATATGCAGATAAATACATCGAAAGATTATCTGAGTATATGGAAACCAAGGGCAAATTCTACAATAACCACTATGCCACAATCCTTAGTTGGTTAAAGCAGGATATTAAACCCACAAACTATTCTTGCAAGGAGGGCGAAAGCTTATGACACCAAAAGAATTTGAACGTATGCAACGGCTTAATATGCTGAAATCTCTCTGCTTTGAGGATCACGCCTTATACAGTTGGGCTTTTGATAAGGACAACGGTAAAAATCCTATTATGTGGATGGCAAGAGACTATGTGGATAAGTGGTCTGATGCTTTGTCGGATAATATGGGCTTAGTCCTTTGGGGTGATGTCGGAACCGGCAAAACCTTCTTTGCCGCCTGCATTGCTAACGCATTGGTGGAGCAACACGTATCTGTTAAGATGACAAACTTCTCAACCATTCTCAATGATTTATTTGCAGAGAGTGATAAGAACAAATATCTTGACCGACTCAATGACCATAGTTTGCTCATTATAGACGATTTAGGCATTGAACGAGGTACGGAATATGCTTTGGAACAGGTATATAACGTTATAGACGCCCGTTACAAAACCGGGAAACCGCTTATCATAACAACAAACCTAACATTAGATGAACTTAAAGCTCCTGCAGATATTCCACACAAGAGAATTCATGACAGAGTTCTCGGTATGTGTGTTCCGATTATGTTCAACGGAGTTAATTTCAGAAAAGAAGAAGCCACAGCCAAGATGGAAGCGGCAAAGAAACTATTCGGATTGGAGGATAAAAAGTAATGGCATCTGTAATTTTAAGATTTTCAAAACAAAAAGGTAACCCGGCAACAAAGATTGAAGCTCATCACGAGCGTACCAAAGAGGAATACAAGAGTAATCCTGACATTGATACCTCAAAGAGTAAGAACAATATCCACCTTATCGCACCGCAGATGAGATATAAAGCAGAGGTCGATAAAAGAATTAAAGAATCGGGATGCCGTGTCCGCAAAGATAGCACAAGGTTTGTAGACACTTTAATAACTGCAAGTCCTGAATTCTTTTGGAATATGACACACGAAAAAATGGTTGAATACTTCCAAAGAGCCGTTGACTTTGTCAAAAGTAAAATCAGACCGGATATGATTTTCTCGGCGGTAATTCATCTTGATGAAAAGACACCGCACCTGCATCTTTGCTTTGTCCCTTTAACAGAGGATAACAGACTTACTGCCAAAGAAATACTCGGCAACCGTGCAAAACTCTCCAAATGGCAGGATGAGTTTCACGAGTTCATGGTAAAGTTTTATCCCGATATAGAAAGAGGTACATCGGCAACTCTAACCAACAGAAAACATATACCAAGCAACATATTCAAGTCTGCTGCAAAGCTTGAGAAAATGCAGGCAGAGATTGAGGAAGTATTGAAAAAGACCAACATCACAAATGCTTCTAAGAATTCTCAAAAGGCAATCAAACTGATTGAAACTTGGGTGCCTATGGTAGAAACCTTTGAAACAAATATAAATATGCTCGCAAAGTCTTTGCAAGCAGAACAAAAAGACAAGAAGGCTTTAACTGATGCTTTTGTAGAGGCTCGTGATAAAGCAGACAGTCGATTAACCGAACTACTTGTTTTGCAAAATCAGCTTAAATCCTTACAAAAGCTATATTCAAAGGTTCCGAAGAAATCCGTCAGGAAATCGAAGCTAGGAAACGAAGTAAGGAGGTCGAAAGATAATGAAAACTCCCGAAATGATACAAGTAGATAAATTAAAGACTTTTGAAAACCATCCATACAAAGTTGAGGAGAATGAAGAAATGGAAATGTTAACCAAAAGCATAAAAGAAAACGGAATATTATCACCGCTTATTGTAAGACCTATCGAAAACAGCGAGTATGAAATAATCTCAGGACACCGCAGATTATTTGCAAGCAAACGGGCAGGGCTTACAGAAGTTCCTGCCTTTGTTTATGAAATGGACAGAGATAAAGCGATTATTGCTTTGGTAGATAGTAATTTACATCGTGAACATCTTCTTCCAAGCGAAAAAGCCTTCGCTTACAAAATGAAGGTTGAAGCTATGAACAGACAAGGCGAGCGTACAGATTTAACTTGTTCCCAAGTTGGGAAAAGGTTAAATACCTATGAGGTTATAGCAGAAGAAAGTGGTGAAAGCCGTAATCAGATACATAGGTATATACGTTTAACCAATCTTTTGCCTGAACTTCTGAAGTACGTCGATGACGGACAGATTTCTTTCACTCCGGCGGTAGAACTTTCATATCTCAACGATATTGAGCAACGGGATTTGCTTCAGGCAATGGAGCTTAATGATTGTACTCCGTCATTATCTCAGGCAGTTCGCATGAAGAAATTAAGTCAGGCGGGAAAGCTTGATGATGACAGAATCAACAAGATTATGGCAGAAGAAAAAGCTAACCAAAAGGAACGAATAAAAATTCCTACAGAGCGTGTTAGGAAATACTTCCCCAAAAGCTTCAGTAATTCTCAGATTGAAGATGAAATCGTAAAACTTTGTGAAGTTCATTATAAACGCAGACAAAGGCAACAAGAACGATAAGCTTAATAAAAAATCTTGATGGAAGGAGAATGAAACAGTGAGTAACGAGAGCAATGTAATTCAAATTCCACAGCACGAGATTGATGCACTTGCTCGCTGTTTGTTGCCTGACCTTATGGCTTTCTACGAAAGCAAAGACGGGCAAATAGAATTTGAACAATGGAAAAAGGACCTTGAAAATAAGGGAAATTAATTATCCGTATCAAAGGGCGTTGCACATTGTAATGCCCTTTGATATCACACATTTGTACAATTAAAGAGTTAATGATATAAAAGGTATATACCAAGAAAGGAAGTGAATTTATGAATGCGGTAATATATGCACGATATTCTTCGGACAATCAGCGTGAAGAATCTATCGAAGGTCAGCTCAGGGAATGTAAAGAATTTGCTGAAGCGAATGACATGATTATAGTTGATACTTACATAGACAGAGCGTTATCAGCAAAAACTGACAATCGCCCTGAATTTCAGAAAATGGTTAAAGATAGTGCAAAGGGAGCTTTTGAGTTGGTTATAGTTTGGAAATTAGACCGCTTTGCCCGTAACCGATATGACTCTGCACACTATAAAGCGGTGTTACAGAAAAATGGTGTTAAAGTTGTTTCTGCAACGGAAAAAATATCACAAACTCCTGAAGGCATTTTGCTTGAATCCTTGCTTGAAGGTATGGCAGAATACTACTCCGCAGAATTGGCAGAAAAGGTTACACGAGGACTTACAGAAAACGCCTTAAAATGCAAATATAATGGCGGAACCTTACCGATCGGATATGCGATTGATGAAAATCAGTTCTTTATTATAGATCCTCTTACTGCTCCTGCGGTATTGGATGCTTTTAAACATTATGCAGAAGGTGCAACAATGCAGCAAATTACCGATGAATTAAATTTAAGAGGTGTTCGTACTAAAAAGAACACTCGGATTACATTAAACACAGTAACCCGAATGTTACACAACAGAAGATATATTGGCGAATACAAATACAGCGATATAACTACTCCAAACGGAATACCTCCGATAGTTCCGGTAGATTTATTTGAAAGGGTGCAAGATATGATGAAAGCAAACAAAAAGGCTCCGGCAAAGCATAAAGCAGAAGATGAATATTTACTTACCACAAAACTGTTTTGCGGTAAATGCAAATGTCTTATGGCAGGGGTGAAAGCGGCACAAGCCATACAAAGCACGTTCACCGCTACTATAAATGCGTCAGCGTAAAATATCACAGAGGATGCGACAAAAAGACCGTTCGCAAGGAATGGATTGAAGATATTGTAATTTCACATCTTATGAAGATAATCTTTGATGATGACCTGATGGATAAATTGGCAGATGCACTTCTTATACATCTGCATAAAGAAAATGATACTCTGCCGATTCTTCAAAAACAATTTGCAGAAACACAGAAAAGTATTGATAATATGCTCAACGCAATTCAGCAGGGTATTTTTACAACCTCAACCAAAGAACGACTTGAAGCTCTTGAAAGAGAAAAAAGCGAATTGTCCGTACAGATAATGAAAGAGGAATTGAGCAGACCTAATCTCACAAAAGAGCAAATTCTTTTTTGGATACACAAATTCAGAAAACTCAATCCGAAAAAATTAGAACATCGCAGAAGGCTTATAAACAGTTTTCTTAACTCTGTTTACTTATTCGACGACAAAATTATAATTGATTGTAACTACAAGGACGGCACAGAAACTATTACTTTCGAGGAAATAGAAAATTCTGCCTTGGGTTCGGATTTAAGATCACTCGCTGCACCAAAACGAAACACGCCTTTGGCGTGTTTTTTTGTTTTGGTGCACCATCCCTAAAGGGAGGATTCGAGCTTCGCATAAAAATGCCCGCTCTCATCTCACAGAAACTCTCGGGCTATGAAATATCCCACCGGGATATTTCACTTAACGCCCTCGTCTTATGGTGAACGCCGAGAGAAAAGCACTTGCAAATGCAAGTGCTTTTTTCAGTAAAATTCAGAGTGAAATGCACCTACGGTGCGTGAAATATTGTTGCGCAATGTGAAATACGCCTGCGGCGTGTGAATTTATTTCATTTCACTCTTAATTTCAAAATTTGCGTCAGCAAATTATTTCACATTAAAACCGCAAATCAAGCACGCCTTTGGCGTGTTTTTTTATGTCTAATTGGGAAATACTGTAAAAATAATGCATTTTATGCCGCCAAGAGTGCATTCTGTGCCAAAAATGTGCACAGGAGGCAAAAGTATGATATAATTGACCCACTACAAAAAAGGAGATGAATCAATGAAAAAAATCGTATCGGCGGCACTGATTATGAGCATGCTTATTTCGTCTGTGCCGGTAATGGCAAGAGGGAAAAAGGAGAAAGAAATCAGCCTTGATTACCTTAAAGGTTATATGGGTGAACCCGAGGAGCGGGGGGAAACGCTCGGTATAAGCGAGGAGGAGCTCGATTATATCAACAACAACGCGGAAAGCGGAGACGGACTGGTGCCTGACGCGGACGATTATAACGAAGAAGAGTCCGACAGTACATCGGGGCCGAAAAGAGCGGCGTCCTCAACGAAGGACTTCTTTTTAGATCCGGTCAACGTACCGTTTAACGTGGTAAATTTCGGGGACGAAAGCGTCTCTCTGGCAAGCGGAGGCTTAAACTACCGGAAAAGCCTTCTCACACTTCCCGGACGGAACGGATTATCGGTAGACCTGGCGATAAGTTATTCGTCGGATTCAGCGGTGTTTAATAAATCCGAATATGAAGTCGGCGCGGAAAAGACGATGGAAAACTTTTATAATTTTGCGAGCGGGTGGAGCTTTGGGTTTGACACGATAATACTTAACAAAAATAAATACGGCAACAAATTGGGCTCAACGCTTGTTTTGTCGAACGGGGAAAGCTACGGTGTAGCCGGAGGTTCAAGCTCGGCGACGGATTCATCCGTCACGATCTCGGATTATAAGCTCTCCGAAATGACGATGGTGAAAAACAAAGAGCGCTATAAACTTACGTTTAATAACGGTATAACGGAGACGTTTGACGCCGACTGCGGAGTTATTCTGACAAGAGAGGACCGTTTCGGCAATAAGATCACATTTGAATATGAAGAGATCGAATATTTCAAAGGCACGTTTACGGACTATTTTTATTCGCCGGCATCTTATTTAAATACGGTAAAGGCGTTGAGTAAAATAACGGACAGCGTCGGAAATGAAATTGACTTTTCATATGACAGGGAACGCAGGTGGAACGGAATATATATTTCGAAGATCACCATAAGCATGGACGGCGAGCCGTATTCGGAGATAAAGCTCGGCAACAGGAAAAATTCCTACGGCGATTACAGTTATGTTGAAAGCGTCACGGAATATCTGGACAGCGACGGGACAATGACAACATCATTTGAATATGAAAACAACACGACAAAGATATATAATGAGGACGCAGGCACATATACTCTGATGGGCGAAAATCTTTTATTGACAAAGGTTTCGTATCCGACCGGGGGAAGCACGGTCTATACCTATGAACCCGAAAAGAGAAAGTATAAATACGGCAACTACGATGTTTATAAAGTGAAGCGGAGCGAAAATTCCGGCGGTACAGTCACGGAGTACGATTATGACGGGGACTATTCGCTTTATCCGCAAAATAAATACCACAGAACGATCGTTACAAAATATGTCGACTCGGAATTGAAAAAGGGACAGATGACGGCATATGACTTTGATAAGGATCATAACCTCGTTTCACAGACGAGCACGGATATAACAAACGGTAAAAACATTTATATCGGGAGCCGCGGAACGATGTTTAAGACCGTCGCCGTCGGCGACGACCTTTACAGGTTTGATTTAAGAGCGCCGTATATAACCGCATATAAGCAGACAGCGGACGGTGAATATACCATGCTAAAGCCCTACTATATAGGAAGACTGTCTGAGTTTAATTATCTTGAAGGCGTTAAAAAAATCGGCGATGAGATTTTTGTGTTTGTCGACTATTATGTGTCCGGAGGGGGGCTTCCCAGATATCGCGTTGCATCGTATAATATAGCAGATGACAGCTGGACGGCACGCAAAAATTTTTCCAATGAATATGAAAGGGTTCGAATATCCAATATATATTATAACGGCAGTGTTTTCTATATGCCGATGAGAAAGGGCCGGTATTTTTATCATATGACGTATGACCCGGCGGAGGACAGTTGGTTTATTACACGCCAAGGCTCTACCTATTATTCTGAATACGGTGTATCACATGTTGGAGTTATAGGAGATAAAGCATATTATTTTAGTTATGATGATCTTGTAACATATAGTTTTACGGACCAAAAAATAACGACGAAGGCTGTCGGAGCTCTTAAGAGAGATAGGGCAAGAAGCGGATTCGTGAAAAACGGGGAGATAATATTTGCCTGTGAGTCAGGATTCAGGACGTATGACCCCGAGACGAACAGCCTCGGTGACGCGGTGCCGTATCAGACGGGGAATATAAACGGTTATTCTAACGGCCCGGGCAATACGCTCTATTATTTGGATCCTTCTGAAAAAAGGACACTGTACAGCTATGATGTGACGACGCATACGCTGACGTTTTTGGGCAAGCGAATGTTTACCGATAACAGCAGCTACAGTATCATTCAGACGAATGACGCGATCTATTTAAACACCGGCGGATATGCCTCCGGCGAGATGGAGACCGAGTGCGGCGGCTTTGAAAGGATCAGCCTCTCCGGCGGAAATTCAGGCTATGAGATCATCACCAATACATATGACAGCTTAAAGCGCATAACCGCGAGCACGAAGACGGTTTACCGCGGCGAAGACGTGCTTTTGAATAACACGGAAACATGGACGTATTCCGGAAACACAAACAGCGTCGCGTCATATACCGACCTTCTGGGCAATAAGAGCTCATATACATATGACACGGCATTCATGCTCCCGAAAACAGAGAAACACTATCAGGGAACAGACGGGGCATATACGGTGACGAACACGCTTTCCGAGGACAAGGCGAAAATATTGAAATCGGAAGCCGCATATTCCGACAGAACATTGATAAAGGAATATGAATATGCGGACAGCGAGGGCGAAACCGAATATCCCGGAAACGTCACAATGGAAACGCTCAGCGTGAAAAAGGGTACGGTGACGAAAGAAATCAGCACGCTTTCTTATTCATATGACGGCACGCACGCGTTTTTGGCGGAGACCTCGGCGGATAATATCGAGACGAATAACTCCGCGTTTGAATATGCGCCGTCGGCCTCGGTTGTTACTTCGGAGGAGTATAACATTTTCGGACAGAAGACAAAAGCGATTGACCCGAACGGCAATATAACGCGTTACGGCTATAATAAAAAAGGCTGGAACACGTCGGCGGTCTTCCCGGGCGGAAAACGCGCAGATGTGACATATGAAATCGGCGAAAACTCAAAGACGACCGTTTCTTATAATAACGGCGAATATGAAGAGATCGCATATTATGACGGGCTCGGCAGAGCGAAGACCGTTAAGGATTCGGGCACGGGCAAACCGGAGCGGTTCTTAAAAGAATATGTGTATGACGGGCCTTCGCTTTCGGCGGTGCGCACCGTCGGCGGAAACTACACGCTCTATTCATATGACGGTTACGGCCGAGAAGTGGAAAAATTAACCTATAGTAATGTTGACAACCGGGCAGATAAATGTTATTCTGTATATGACGATATTGCCCGCTCGGTCAAAAACACTGTCAGAAACGTTGACCTTGAGGATTCGTCGGAGGAAACGCTCAGAACCGATACGTCATATTACGACTCGGTCGGCAGACTGACCGAGAAAACGGCCGGAAATAACCTCGGGTCGCGCACATATACCTATGATTACAGGAGCAACCTCACCTCCGAGACGGACGGAAACGGCAATAAGGTGACCTATACTTATAATAATTTAGGTCAGCTTGCGAGTGTTAAGGACGCGGAGGAAAATGTAACGTCATATGCATATGACCTTGCAGGAAACCTTGAATCCGTCACCTCGCCGGGCGCGAGAGCGGAAAGCTATGAGTATGACACGCTCGGAAGACTTATAAAGAGGACGGATAAACTCGGCAAGAGCGAGCTTTATATGTATGACGCGTCGGGCAACACGTTAAAGAAGAAGGACAGACTGGGCAACGTCACCGTCAACGGGTACAATTCGCGTAACCTTCTTGTCAGCACGGAGACGGGCGGACAGAGCGTCTCATATGCTTACGATTCGTTTGATAATGTGACCGAGATGACGGACGCGACAGGCACGACGGAGTATAGCTATACGTTTGACAATCTGCTCGCATCGGTAACATATCCGGACGGCAGGTCGATGAGCTACAGCTACTCGCCGGAGGATAATGAGGTCGTAAAGACGGACTATTCCGGCGAAGAAACGGTCGAAAAGTTCACAGCGGGCGGAGTGGTTTCATCGGTGTCTAACGATGACGGAGCGCTTGCCGGATACGGCTTTAAGGGCGGACTTTTGACTTCGGCGTCGTTTGGCAACGGCTCGGTAACGTATTCCTACGACAGGGCGGGGCGCATAACAGCGCTTAACA
>ERZ779851.582-NODE-582-length-36312-cov-7.251620_pt1 | contig 36312 bp, 34 predicted proteins | sample MGYA00511094_ERZ779851 | MGnify/ENA primary metagenome ERZ779851 (study PRJEB29588, sample SAMEA2155512) | human gut metagenome | biome: human gut; feature: human-associated habitat; material: faeces | place: Denmark | collected 2008/2010 ...
AATCATCGGTTTGTCGAAAACCGGCATAATCTGTTTGGATCCCGCCTTGGTCAGCGGATAAAGGCGGGTTCCGGAGCCGCCTGCAAGAATGATACCTTTCATAGATTCCTCCATTCCTATGCGTTCATTCGCCTGTATGAAAAACATTTTGCTTTACAGGATCGCTTCGGCGGCACTGTTCTACTGCCCTGCGCTCCTGCCCAGATGCGCCAAAAGGGGAACGGTGTCGCGCGCCGTCCCCATTCTGGTATACAAAGCCCTGTTTTTCTCGGTCTGTCCGGCATTTTCCTCCCGGCAGTCCGGAAATTTCTCAGGCTTTGTACATTTCGTTATAATATTTCTGGTAGTCGCCGCTAGTTACGCGCTCCATCCAGTCTTCATGCTCGAAGTACCATGCAATGGTCTTTTTGATGCCTTCTTTGAACATCGTCTCCGGATACCAGCCGATCTCTTCCTTGATCTTGTCGGGAGCGATCGCGTATCTTCTGTCGTGTCCCTTACGGTCTGCTACATAGGTAATCAGATCCTTGCTGACAAGCGCCTTGCGCGGGTCGTCGTCTGCAAGCATCTCCTGCAGGGTCTCGATAATGATTTCGATGATCTGAATGTTCTGTTTTTCGTTATGACCGCCTACATTGTAGGTTTCGAACAGTCTGCCCTGCTCCTGCACCATGTCGATGGCCTTTGCGTGGTCTTCGACATACAGCCAGTCGCGGACATTCAAGCCTTCGCCGTAGACCGGCAGCGGCTTATCCGCCAGCGCGTTGACAATCATCAGCGGAATCAGTTTTTCCGGAAAATGATACGGCCCGTAGTTGTTGGAGCAGCGGGAAATTGACGCCGGCAGACCGTAGGTGCGGTAATACGATTGAACCAGAAGGTCAGCGCCTGCCTTGGAACTGCTGTACGGCGAACTGGTGTGAATCGGCGTTTCTTCGGTAAAAAACAGATCGGGGCGGTCAAGCGGCAAATCGCCATACACCTCGTCTGTCGAAACCTGATGGTAACGCTGGATGCCATACTTGCGGCAAGCATCCATGAGCGTCGCCGTACCAATAATATTGGTTTTCAGGAAGATTTCCGGGTTCTCAATCGAGCGGTCAACATGCGATTCCGCCGCAAAATTGACAACAATATCAGGATGTTCTTCCTCAAACAGCTTGTAGACTGCTTCCCGGTCGCAAATATCTGCCTTCACGAAACGGAAATTCGGGTTGTCCATAATAGGCGCAAGTGTGGACAGATTGCCCGCATACGTCAGCTTGTCAAGGCAGATAATCCGATCGTCCGGGTACTTCTTGAGCATATGGAAGATGAAGTTGCTGCCAATAAAACCCGCGCCGCCAGTAACAATAATTGTCATTGTGTCTCTCCTCTTAGTACAAACGTTCCTGATATTTCCCATCCATGACATCTTTCAGGTACTGCCCGTACTGATTCTTCTTCATCACTTCATAGACCTCCATCAGCTCCTCTTTGCTGATCCAGCCGTTGAGATACGCAATTTCTTCCAGACAGCCGATTTTACGGTGCTGATGCTGTTCTACCGTCTTCACGAAGTTCGTCGCATCCACCAGGCTCTCGTGCGTGCCCGTATCCAGCCAAGTGAATCCTTGACCTAAAAGTTCAACGTTCAGCGAACCATCCTCCAGATAAATGCGGTTCAAATCCGTAATTTCCAGTTCACCACGGGCGGACGGCTTGAGGTTTTTGGCGAACTCAACCACGCGGTTGTCGTAAAAATACAAGCCTGTCACACAGTAGTTGCTTTTCGGATGCGCCGGCTTTTCTTCAATGGAAATCGCCTTTCCGGCCTTGTCAAACTCAACAACGCCGAAGCGTTCCGGGTCATCCACATAGTAGCCGAAGACGGTGGCGCCCCTGCCGTTTTCCGCGTTCCGTACCGCCGCATGTAACCGCTTGTTTAGTCCATGTCCGCTGAAAATGTTGTCGCCAAGCACCATCGCCACGGAGTCACTGCCGATGAAATCCTCACCAATGATGAACGCCTGCGCCAGCCCGTCCGGCGACGGCTGAACCGCGTACGTCAGGTGCACGCCAAACTGCCGGCCATCCCCCAGCAGATTCTCAAAGCGCGGCGTGTCCTGCGGCGTGGAGATAATCAGGATATCGCGAATGCCCGCATTCATCAGCACGGACATCGGATAATAAATCATCGGTTTATCGTAAACCGGCAAAAGTTGCTTTGACGTTACTTTCGTCAGCGGGTAAAGGCGCGTGCCGGAGCCGCCCGCAAGGATAATCCCCTTCATATAGCGTATTACCTCCCATATTTTGTGGCGGCAGCTATGAAACATGACGTTTGCTCGCCACTTTCTACCATCATCGCTTTAAGCATGCTTACGTTTGAATAGCTTATTTTTCAGCTGCTTGATTTCGGGAACGTGGAACAGCATGCACAGCAGAAGGTAGACAGCCACGCCAGTTGCAATTCCTGCAGCAAGGCTTACAAATGCGCCATTCAAAAGCTGAGTAACGCACTTGACGCAAGCTGCCATCACTGCCGAAAACAGAGTGGCCGGGAGAATGTCTATCAATTGCTGCTTAACCGTATAGTTTAGAATTCTTTTGGCCGCGAACATATTCAGCAGATGAGAAATCACACTGCAAATCAGCAAGGAAGACGCGAAAATCAGCACGCCTTTCCGAATCGTAACAATCAGGAAAAAGACTTCCACACATTTTTTGATGATTTCCAGCTTTAGCGGTGTGCCGCTGTCGCCAATCGCCTTAATCGCTTGAATAATCGCCAGCTGTATCGCCTGAAAGAGGTATCCAATAGCGAAAATCTGCAAATACGGGACGCATTCCAGCCACTTGTCCGTCAACAGCAGTGAAACCAACGGTTCAGCAACCGCTGCCAATCCAACCATCATAGGAAACAACAGGAGACTGGATATTCTCACCGTTTTGGAAACCATTTTCGCGACACTGCTAACAGAATCCTGTTTCTTTGAATAAACGGGAAGTAAAACCGTCTGAATCGTGCCATTCACACTTTCCATAACGGCTTGCGGGAACTGCTTGCCGCGATTGAAAAATCCAAGAGCTTCTGATGAATAAATCTGGCCAATCAGCAAGCTTCTTATGTCAAGAAACAGGGCGACAATGAAATTGGATGCGAACACTTTTGCGCCAAACGGCAAAAGTCGCCGCAGGCTCTGGACTGAAAATCTTCCTTTAGGAATCCACCGAACAATACAATATGTGACAAAGCAGGTCGCGGTTTGGTTCACCAACTGCTGTATCACCAGTGCCCATGCGCCAAATCCTGCGACCGCCAAGCCAATTCCGACAGCCGCCGCCAGCAAAGCGGACACAAAGCTTGAAATGGTCAGCACTTTGAAACGCAAATCTCTTGTTACATAGGCAACCTGCACCGCATTAAACGCACCCGGAAATAGAACGATTGCCATAACGCGCAGGAGGCTGCTTAACTCCGATGTATGATAAATATTACTAATAAAAGGCGCGGCGAAAAAAATCACAGCATACAGCGCCGCTGCGACAATCTCAGAGAACATGAGAATCGTGAGATAATCATTGCCATCAACGTCTTTCTTCTGAATTAACGCTGTGTTAAATCCGCCCTGAACAAATGTCGTTGCTAACGCAATAAAAATTGTCACAACTGACACTGTTCCATAGTCGGACGGTGTAAGCAGTCTGGCAAGCAATAACGTAACCAGAAAGTTAGTTCCTTGTACGGATATCCTTTCAAAAAACTTCCAGCCAAATGCGGAAGTTACTCTCTTCTCCATATTCATTTCCCTTCACGACGCGCATCCCGTCTCAGCACTTAGATTTTTCTACTATAAATAGTTGTTTTTCCGCGCGCCGTCAACATGTGCTGCGGAGAGTCTCCCCCATTTCCTTTCTTCTGCCTTCCCTGCAATGGAGCGCCGCAGCAATGAGATACAGCGGAATCGCATAACCGCCCGTGGCAGAGAGCGATTCCACCTGCGCAGCGCTCAGCAGAGCAATGAAGGCAGCCATCATAATTCTGCCTTCACGCACCCTATGCGGGTTGATTGTGCCTTTGTTTGCATAGTAAACAATCAGAAGGAATAAAGCCAGCCCAATGATACCGAAGCAAAGGGTGACATACAAGTATCGATTGTGCGGATGTGACACGCCATAGCCGAGAATAGCTTCCATCTGCGCTGCGTCCAGTCGTCCAACCCCTGTTAGTAAATTCTGCTGGATGGCTGCAAGTGCGTTATCCCAGATGCGCGTTCTGAACGTCAGCGTCACGTCCTTGTGCAGAATGTTCACCAGAAGGAACGAAAACATGTCCATCAGGCGGGCAATGACGATTGCCCAGAACGCCGCCGCTTCCGTGAGCATCACCGTCGAAATCTTGAACGGATTCCTTTTTTTCCATGTGCAGTAGAGCAGCACGAGACCGCCGATGCTAAAGCAGAACAGCCCCGTCGCCGTCCACTGCAAGATCATCGACAGAGTCGCCGCGACAGCCACGGCAATCGCAAACCGTTTTGTGAAGTGCGAACCAACGTTTGCATTCCAAAGCAGCGTGGTTGTCAACGCCAGCAGGTAAATGACGAACCACGCTGTCCGGTAACTCAGGAAGAAGTTTTGCGAATACTTCGTTGTTGCATACATCCCTGCCGGGAACAAAATCACGGTCAGGCAGTTGATGAGCACATACGCACCCGAAACTTTTGCGACACCTTCGATGAAGGAATCGTATCCTGCGCGCAGCCCAATATAGCACACCAGTGCGATGCCCAAGTCATTCATCAGCGCGCCGAAATCCGCAATGCTGCCGCCACCAGTAAGCGTGGAGATTGGCTCCCAGAGAATCGACGCAACCACCAGCATTGTTACGCCAAATAGCCGATTAACCGGAAGTAATTGCGCGTTTTTGAACAATACGATGAGTGTAAATAGCACCAGCATGATGCGAATCATGTTCAGCAGCGTGTCAAGTATTCCCAGCGCGGGGATACCGCTGATGCAGCCGGGCTTAATCAGGATTAAAAAACAGAACGAAATAAAATTCGGATTTCTGAAGTACCTCATTTTTCCCCTTCTGCCTTACCTTTCAGGTAAAGGGCTCTCAGTTTTTCAGCTTCCTGATGGATGTCATAGCCGTGGCTTTGAATCACCTCAAGCTTGTTCTCCCGCTGGGTGGTATCCGCCGCCAGCACTGCATCTGCCCACTGCTGCGCGGTCGCCTCTCGCGGCAGATAGGTGAGCAGCGATTCATCAACGCACGCTTCCTGCGGCACAACCTCCGCTGTCGCAAAAGTTTTCAAGCCTGCGGCTTGCGCTTCAATATAGACAATACCCAATCCCTCAAAGCGTGACGGCAGCACGAACGCATCCATCGCCTGCAGTAAATCCGGCACATCAGTGCGCAGGCCAAGGAACAGCACGCTATCCGTCAGCCCCTTCGTCTGCACCAAGCGGCGGATTTCCTCCTCCAATTCGCCCTGCCCGACGAACATCAGCACCGCGTTCGGTCTTTTTTCTTTAACTTTCGCGAAAATTTCCACGGTGAACTGCGGATTTTTCTGATACGTCAGCCGCCCGACCACGCCCACCACAAACTTGTCCGTCAGCCCCATTTGCGTCCGGATGTGTCGGCGCGTTTCCGGATGATAGACGTATTTCTCTGCCTCAATCGCGTTTTTTAGCACGGTATACGGATGCTTGCCGTACAGGTGGTCGCCTGCATCCTTGGAGCACGCCAGGCGGAGCGTCGCAAAGCGATTCAGCAGCGTGCGGAACAGTCGATAGTGCGGTTTGGCCGAAGCGCCGGTCATATACGCCATGTGTGCGTGGCAAACGCGCACTTTCACGCCGCACAGCTTGGCAATCCACAGGTACAAAAACGACCATTCTTCAAAATGAACATGCACCGCGTCGTAGTGTCCCTGTTGAATCACCCGGCGCATTTCCTTGATATTTTTCAGCAGGCTTTGCTTTTTGGGCGTAACATAAAACGTGTGAAAGCCCGCTTTTTCAAACCGTTCCTGCAAAAGATGCGGCTTGCCGATGCTCTCGCCAACAATGTCAAATGCTATTCCCGGCATCGGCTGGTTTGCGCAATAGTTTGCAATCACGAATCCAACACCGCCGCCGTTAAACCCATAGGTAATATGCAGAATCTTCATAAGCTGCTTCACATTCCATCTTGATTTTTGTCAATTCGCCGAATTGCCCGCGCCTTCACACGACTGCAGCGCTTGTTCAAGCCACTGCCGGGAATCTGCTGCCTGTGCCGCCATCCGCGCATCCGCGGTTTGGAAACAGCCGTCGCTGATGATTTCCGTTGTGGCATCCTCGCCCGGCACAACCAGCCGATTCTGCATATTTGCCGTTTGCAGCAGCGTATGAATGCGGCTGTTCTGCCCGCGTTTGTCACCCTCCTTGAACCGCTGGAGGACGTTGAACTGCTTATGGAAGCGAATCGAAAACAGCGTGCAGTGGAACGAATCGGTTAATACATAATCTGCATTTTCCACAAGTCCGAGCCATTCGCGCGGGCCGACGGGCTCCTTGACGGTTCCCGGCTTCTTGAAGTCCGCAGCGACCATCGGCAGCATCCGAATCGTCAGATGCTTTTCCCGTGCGATTTTCTCTGCAGTTTCCAAATATTGCGCATTTTCGTTGAGAAAATAGCAGAACAGGTACTTTTGTTCGCTGTCAATCGGCTTCGCAAGCGTTTGCCAATGTGTCATGCTCACCAACAGCGTGGGGTCAACCGCCACCATCACCTGTTTGCCTGTCAATTCACGCACGATTTCCGCCCCGCGCTTTTCCCGCACAGAGACGTAGCGGAACGGAGCAATCGCCTTGCGGAGCCGCTGCTGGCATCTGTGCGGGATTTCCATCACGCCGAAGCTGGGCGCGTACGCGATTTTGCGGCGGCTATCCTGCACAAACTCCAGAAAATAGTAAGGATCATAGAGGTATGGATTCCAAATCTGGTCGCTTCCGCAGACGAATACGGCATCATCACCGCAAATCCGAGCAATTTCTGGCGCAGTGGAGCACGGCGGCGTAATCTGCATATGCTGCGCACGAAAATCATCAAACAGGGAGAGGTTGTTGACAGCTTCGGACGCGCCGTTCTTCTTCATCAGATATTCGTTGATTTTGTACTGTATGGTTTCTTTTAGGCTGTGATTGATGAACTTCAGCTTCCACATATCCGCCTTTGTGGGCTTATAATTCAAGACGCTGCACGCATACCCCATGTCGCTGATGGTATGTTGAAGCGCGTAGGCCTGCAGTACGCTGCCGTAATTATTGCCCCGATACCACGTTTGTGTGTATACTTTCATCATCAATTTCCTCTTCTTTTCAGGTTCGCGTATAAAACCAGCAGTTTCGCCACATAGCCGGACGCATCGAAGAGTTTTTTCGCGTTGGCGACGGATTTTTCTGCCATCCGCTGATATTCCTCGTCGCTCAAGCGCATCACACGCCCGATAGCATCCGCCAGTGCGGCTTCGTCCTTCATCGGGCTGATGAAACCCGTTTCGCCGTCAACAATATTCTCCGGCAGACCACCGGCGTTTGTCGCAACAACGGGCTTCCCCATCGCCTGCGCTTCACACGCGGTATAACCGCTGGCTTCGTACCACTCGGACGGCACGACCACGCAGGCGCAGTTGCGCACATACTGCCAGAGGTTTTCGCCGGACTGGAAGCCGACCATCGTTACCCGCTGGTTTAGATGATGCGCTTCGATTTCCGCGCGGATGGCATCTTCCTCCGGGCCAGTGCCGACAATGATAAGCGGAACATTTTCCAGCTTTTCCATTGCTCGAACCAGCGTCAGGATACCCTTTTCCGCCGAAAGCCGCCCATAATACAGCACATAATCGCCGCGTTTGCCCTGCACGGCGTACTTTGTATCCGCCGGAAGGAAGTTTTTCATGTGCACAATGGGCGATTTTGTCAGTCCAGACGCTTCCAGCTTGTTTTTGTAACACTCGGACGGCGTAATAAACAGGTCGATTTTCCTGTACAGCCCGCTGCGCTTGTTGAAATCGCTCTCCATGGCGGCCATCAGGCACTTCGCCCGCGAATCCTTGAAGCACACACGCTTGACGCAGTTCCAGTAATTCCCGTGCAGACACGCTTCGCAGATTTTCCCGTGGTCGAGCATGACATGATTCGGGCAGACGCAGTTGAGGTCGTGCATGGTGAAGACGACCGGGATGCCGTGCTTTTTCGCCGCATCAACGATGGAAGCGGTCAGCACGCGGTGGAAGAGGTTGATGTGGATGATATCCGGCTTTTCCTTTTCAATCAGCGCAGAGATTTTTTTCTTTGCTTCAAAGGAATACACCATGCGGAAGGCGGCTTTCAGCTTCTGCGTGGCGGTTAACTCCCCGTTAAACTCCACATTGCTGACGAAATACGCGCTTTGTTCGCAGGGCAGGTTCTTTTCATCCTGCATGGCGAAAAAGATGACTTCGTGCCCCGCCTGCCGCAGCAAATCCGCCAAACCGAAAAAATAGGTTTCCGACCCGCCGTGCATATTAAAGTATTTGTTTACAAGCAGTATCTTCATGCCGCGCCTCCTTATCTCCGGCGCAGCTTACGCACCGCGTTCCGCAGCGGCTTGTACAGCCCAACGGCAACCAGCGCTTGCGTTACGCGCAGCTTTATGCCATTTTCATGCACAATATACTGATTCAGGTTCGTCTCAATCGGCGTAGCATCCAGCGGTGAAAATAACTGCGCCCGATGCGTATTTTCCTTGCCCGCGCGCACCAGCATCGAATTGTTGGCGCACACCCGCTCCAGCGGATATTCCTCCATGAACCACGCGCTTGCGGCTTTATCCACCCAATCTTTGCCTTTTTGAGTGTTGATAATCAGCGCGGAAATTCCCTGATTTTCGCTTTGCTGGATAAGCCGTTCCCCTGCCTTCCAGAGGTCGCCGACGACGATATCCGCGCTGCCGTTGTCGCCCTTAAACTCGCAATGATAGCAGCTTTGGCGGTACGTCAGGCCTTGGAGCATCGCCAGCACATACGGATTCTGCCGATAGCTCATTTCCCGATGCCGCTTGCCGGATTCTGTCGTCAGCACAAAATACGGCATTGTCCAGCCGACCGGCGTTTTACTGCGGAAGTTCACATTGCGGATTTTCTCGCCGTACCGTGCCGCTTTCGCATCCCGGTAGCGCTGCCAGACACCTGCCGTGGGTGCGCCCTCGCAAATCAGCGCAACCAGCAGCAGATTTTCCGGATTGCCCGTCACTGCCGCGCACGCCGCGCACTGGCAGGGCGTGCCGCAGAACATGACGGGCGTCCCCGCCTTCAGCAGGCCACGAACCGTCGCCAAGCAATTGCCGATGTCGCTCTGCACATACTTGGAACTGCGCATCCGCTCAACATCTTCCAGCTTATTGGAGACGATGTGCACCGCGTCCATCTGCTCATTCCACACGCAGCCGCACACATAGCCGCCCTGCCGCAGCATTTCCTGCGCCAGTGGGAAGAACATGCCACCGGATGCCGACGCTTTGCGCGCCTGCGTATCCAGCTGATACGCCGCATAGCAGCCTTCCTTGCCCAGCGGCGTATGATTTTTGTCCGCGTGCTGATGGATGCACACGCGGTCGCACCTGCCGCAGCCAATGCAGCGCGCCTCGTCAATTTCGGGGATGTAGCTGCCATCCGCTGCCTGCGTCATATGCACCGCGCCGCGCGGGCAGACGTTGACGCACGCGCCGCAGCCGTAGCAGTCTTTCAGCAAATCAAAATCAAGCATCGTGTTCTCCTATCGGCTCATTTTCGGTTCATCCTCTGTTTCAAATTCCTCGCCAGCGGGTAAATCTTGGTGTGCACAAAAGAGATGCAGTCCACCATCAGCCCCTCCGGCATGGCGCTCGTGACGGCACTGAGCACCTTCTGCGGCGCGGTGCGGTCGTCGGGCTTCATCGGCGTATCCTTCCACGGGCTTTTCGCCTTGTATGCCAGATACGTCTTGGCATACGGGTGCTTGCAGCCCTCCACCCACGGGCGGATGCTCATGCGAAAGCACGACTGGAAGTGGACAATCGCCGGATTCTCCACCGCTTCCCGGTACTGCGCGGGGTCGCCCGGCACAGGCGGCTTTCGCAGTTTGATGAGGTTCTTGTAATCAAACGCGAAAAAGACCGTCATGCAGTTATATTTGGGATGCAGGATGCCCGAACGCCCCAGCTTGCTCAGCACACCGTTCTGCACGCCCTGATCCACAAAGGTGATATCACCCTGATTCTCCCGGATGTAGCGCAGGAACATATCCTCGACGTTGTTTTTGCGCCACGCGTCCAAATCCACCAGCAGAACGCCGTTGTTGATGTAATTGTCCGTCGGCTGAAGTCCCAGATTGGTGCGGTAGGCGGCACCGCGGCAGTCATCCACGCCGTAGAGCCACTTGTCGCCCATGTCCATTTCCCACAGGGGCGTCAAGTCCTGCATGACCAGCGTATCGCAGTCAATAAACAGCACCTTTTTCACCGTTTCAGGCAGCATGGAGGGCAGGAACAGGCGGTAGAACGTGCTGATGTTCCAGCGGCCGACGTTGATTTCAGTGGCGGAGCGCTTCTCAATGTCTGGATGCGCCAGATACGTCAGCGTGCGGCCGAAGGAGGCAATCATGTTCTCCAGCTTCTGCTTGTTCTCTGCTGAAATCTGGTTGTCTATCAGGTAGAGGTTGAGTTCCTTGACGTTTCGGTTGTGCTCCAAGAGCGACAGTATGGAAATTCCTGCAATCTCGCAGTAGCTGTCGCTGGAAGAATAGACGATATCCATCCTCGGCTCCCCTTACAGTTTCTTGTAGTCCGCAAAACTCATCAGGTGCAAGTCCTTTTCGCTGATAATGAGGTTCTCCTTGCCGCCAATCAACTCAAAAGGCCATTCAATGCCAATATCCGGGTCGTTGTACATGATGCCGGAATCGCCCTCGCCATAGAACACCTCGGCGCACTTGTAGCTGACTACCGAATCCTCGATGACCAGATAGCCGTGCCCGAAATACTGCGGCACAAGCAGCATCTCCGTGTTTTCGCCCGTGAGGTGGAAGCCGCGCCACTGCCCGAACGTTGGCGAATCCGGGCGCAAATCCACAATCACGTCATACACATGGCCGGAGATGCAGCGCACCAGCTTCGCCTGCTGTTTAACAAGCTGGAAGTGCGTCGCGCGAATCACGCCGCGCTTGGAAATGGTGTAGAACACTTCCTTCAAATCGTGGTCAATGCCATTCGCGCGGAAGGTGTCAACATTGTAATCCTTAATCAAACCGCCGCGGTTGTCCGTGGCATAAAAAGGCTTGATGCGGTACGCACCCTGCAAATCCAGCGGCTGAAAATCAAACTTCTGCACCATTTTATGCTTCCTCCCGAATATAATCCGCCGTCATCTTGATGCCCTGCGCAAACGGAATCTGATTGACATAGCCCGTGTCCCGTTCAACCTTCTTCAAATCGAACTGGTCGTAGGAGACGTTCACACCCTTGAAGGGCAAATCCCCCAGCCCAATTTCAGCCGCCGGGTCAACCAAATCCCGCATTTCCAGCAGGAACTCCCGCAGCGGCTTAGGCTCACCAGAACCGATGTAGTAGCGGTTGAACGGCTTGCCTTTTTCCGCCACGGCGATGATGGCGTTGATGGCATCGGTGATATAAATGAAGTCGTACGTCTGATACCCCGCCGTGAAGGAGCAATGCTCTTTGTGGATGAGCTTGCGGATGGCGGTGTAAATCATCCGCGCGGATTTTTCACCCACGCCATAGATGTTGGTGATGATGACCGGGATGAATTCCACACCGGTCATTTTGGCGACCGTTTCGCCCATCAGGTGCGCCGCCAGCTTGCCCGTGCCGTAGATGTAGCCGCCCGCCGGGTCAATATCATCCGACTGAAGATACTCGTAGGTTTCCATCTCGTTGATGCTGGATGCATACACCACACGCTTGCAGCCCACCTCGGCGCACAGCTTGATGTAGTCGCACGTCAGCTTGACGTTCGACAGCTGCACATCATAATCCGCGCGCGCAGGCCCGGATGTGCCCGCCCACGCCAAGTGGAAGAAGCAGTGATAATCCGCCGCGGGAATCTCCTTCGCAAGGGCAGGCACGTCCTTGTTCAGCACGCTGATGCAGGTGACGCGCGGGTCATCCGCCAGCACATCATCAAAGCGGACATCCAGTGCCGTGACACGGCAGCCCTTTGCCAGCAGCGCATTCACCAGCGTTTTGCCAATAAAACCGTTTGCACCGGTAACGATTACATTCTCCATCTTATTCTCCTGCCGACAAAAATGCCGTGATTTCTTCGTCCATGCACGCGCGAACATCGCCGCCGGACAGATAGCACTTGCTCCATTCGGCAACTTTCTCAATCGCCGTGTCCAGATTCCAGTGGGGCTTCCAGCCAAACGTCGTCTTGAGCTTGGCGCAGTCCAGCTTCAGGAAGTTCGCCTCGTGCGGGCCGCCGTCATAGCGGTTGACCCACTTCATGCCATTGCCCCACTTGCGCACGAACAAATCCACCAATGCGCCGGTCTGGAAGCAGTCCACATCATCCGGGCCAACGTTATAATAGCCAGCGTACTTGCCGTCCTCGTACTGCATGGCAGCAATCATCAGGTAGGCATACAGCGGCTCCAGCACATGCTGATACGGGCGGGTGGAGAACGGGTTGCGCACCACAATATCCTCCTGCTTCATCGCCGCGCGGATGCAGTCCGGGATGATGCGGTCGTTGGCGAAGTCGCCGCCGCCGATGACATTGCCCGCGCGCGCCGTCGAAATCGCCACGCGTCCATCAGCAAAGAAGCTGTTCTTGTAGCTGTGCGTCACCAGCTCCGAGCAGGACTTGGAATTGGAGTACGGGTCGAAGCCGTCCAGCTCCTCGTTCTCGCGGTAGCCCCACGCCCACTCCTTGTTCAGGTACACCTTGTCGGTCGTCACATTCAGGAAGGACTTGACGCAATTGCTGTTTCGCACGCACTCCAGAATATTCACCGTGCCCATGACGTTCGTTTCATAGGTGTAAGCAGGATTTTTGTAGCTGTCACGAACGATGGGCTGCGCCGCCAGATGCAGCACAATCTCCGGCTGTGCGGCGTCAAACGCGGCCTTCAGCGTCGCATAATCGCGGATATCGCCGATAACCGAGTGCACATCCTGCGCAATATCAGCGATTTCAAACAAGGACGGCGACGTAGGGGGATTCAGTGAATACCCCGTAACAATCGCCCCGGCATTGGCGAGCACCTTGCACAGCCACGAGCCCTTGAAGCCGGTATGTCCCGTCACGAACACTTTCTTGCCCTGATAAAACGACAAATCGAACTGCTTCATTTTTCCCACACCTTCCACGGCGCATTGCCCGACGCCCACAGCTGCTCCAGCTTCTGTTTCTCCCGCAGCGTGTCCATGCACTGCCAGAAGCCTTGGTGGATGTACCCCACCAGCTGTTTCTGTGCGACAAGTTTGGTCAGCGGGCCTTTCTCAAACACGGTTTCATCGCCCTCAATCAGGTCAAACAGCTCCGGCTGGAATACCATGAAGCCGATGTTGATGAGGTCGCCGTCCATGTCCGACTTCTCGCGGAAAGCGTCAATCACGCTATTCGCACCGACTTCCACCACGCCCTTGTTCTGCCCGAAGTTGTACATCGACATGGTGCCGATTTTCCCGTGTGCCTGATGGAATGCCACCAGTTCCGCAATGTTCACGTCGCCCACCGCGTCGCCATAGGTCAGCATGAACGGCTCATTGCCGATATACTCGCGGATACGCTTGACGCGCCCCCCTGTCTGGGTATTTAAGCCAGTGTCGACAACCGTCACGCGCCACGGCTCGGCGTGCTTGTTGTGCACAATCATCTCGTTCGTGCCATGCGTGTAATCGAACGTGATGTCGGAGGTGTGCAGGAAGTAATCCGCAAACCACTCTTTGATGACGTGCTGCTTGTAGCCCGCACAAATCACAAATTCGTTGTAGCCATAGGCAGAATATGTCTTCATGATATGCCACAGGATGGGCATACCGCCAATCTCAATCATGGGCTTGGGCTTGAATGCGGATTCCTCGGAAATTCGTGTGCCGAAGCCGCCGGCAAGAATGACAACTTTCATCGTTTTCCTCCTCATCGCGTCGGATGCTCAATACAAGCCTTGTTTGCCGCAGTCCTCGAACCAGTCGCGGAAGGTGTCCTCCAGCCCCGCGTGGAACGCATAGCCGCTCTCCGCCAGCTTTTGGCCGCTGATGTTCGTGCTCACCATCAGTTTCTTCACACGCGCCGGGTGAATGCCGACTTTCTTGCCGCCGATGGGGCCAAGAATCGTCGCCGCGGTCATCAGCAGTCCGCCCGGAATCAGCGGAATATGGCGCTTCATCCCGGTCGCCGCCTGCATGGCGCTGCATATCTGCTCGATGGTGTACGCCGGCTCGAACGTGCAGTTGTACACATCCACACCCGGAAAATCATGGTCAATCATCCGATATTGGAAGAAACGCACCAGTTCCTTCACATAAATGCACGCCTTCACCGTGTCCTTGCGCCCGGCATAGAAGAAATAGTGCTTCTTCTGGCTGTTATACAAGCGGGTCATATTGCCATGCTCACCCTTGCCATACACAATGCCCGGTCGCACAATCGTCAGTTCGCGGTTTGCTTCCTTTGCCTGCCAAATCTGGTGGATTTTCTCCGCCACCAGCTTGCTGATGCCGTATGGCGTGTTTGGCGTAGGCAGCGTGTCCTCCGTTTTCAGCTCCTCCGCCGCACCATAGGGCGCAATGGAACTGGTGAAGAGGATTTTGCGGATGCCGTGCTGCTCCGCAAAGGCGGTCACATTCTCCGCGCCGCGAATGTTCGTCTCGAAATAGGCGTAATCCGGATGCCCCGGCGTCCTGTGCACCGCCGCAAGGTTGAAAATCACATCATCCGGCGTGGGCGTGAAATCAAGGGCAATCGGCTTGCGCACATCCACGCGGCGATAGATAACCCCCTCGTTTTTCTCCACGACGCCGGGCACAACGCCTTCTTCGCCGGGCATGACCAAATCCAAATCGTAAATGCAGTCGCCGGGCTTTACGCACGCATCCTTCAAGCGGTGAATCAGGTGTGTGCCGATGAAGCCGGAACCGCCGAAAATCAGGTAATTCATTGCTTTGCCCTCACTTTGCGCCATCCCTGCGGAGGACAGCAACCACGGTTTTCATCAGAATCTTGCAGTCCAGCCATATCGACGCCTGGCGGATGTATGTCATCTCCATCTGCTGCCGATGCCCGCTCTGGTAGGTCGCATTGTTGCGCGCGTATGCCTGCCAATAGCCCGTCACGCCCGGCTTGACGGACAGCAGCACATCCGCCGAATCCGCATAATACTGCTGGATTTCCGATTTCAGCAGCGGCCGCGGTCCGACGAGGCTCATTTCGCCCGCAAGAACATTGAACAGCTGCGGCAACTCGTCCAAACTCGTTTTGCGCAGGAAATTGCCTACCGGCGTGATGCGCGGATCATTGTCGATTTTGAACTCCGTATGATACTGGCGCTTCTGCTCCTCGCTCAGCTGATCAATCATCTGGTCAGCATTCCGGTACATGCTCCTGAATTTCCACATTTTGAACGGCTTGCCATTCTTGCCGATACGCTCCTGCCCGTAGATGACAGCGCCGGGATCACCCAGATAGACAATGACGGAAAGAATCAGGAACAGCGGCGAAAGTACGATAACCGCCATTGCCGTCGCCGTCAGGTCGAACGCCCGCTTGACGGCACGATAGCCAAGTTTATTCGCGCCCGTGCGGGATGCTGTCGGTTCTATCGCCTGTTCTGGTAGTCCATGCTGCATATGATTACCGCTCCCTTATTCAGTCGTACTTAGTCGCGCTGGAAAATATCGCGCGTATACACCCTATCCTGCACATCATCAAGCGCCTTGTCGTAGCGGTTCGCCACGATGATGCGGCTCATTGCCTTGAATTGCGGCAAATCGTTGACCACCCTGCTGCCGGAAAACGTTTCACCATCCGGCAGTGTCGGCTCGTAAATCACGATGGATGCGCCTTTCGCCTTCAGGCGCTGCATCACGCCCTGTATGCTGCTTTGGCGGAAGTTGTCGCTGCCGTGCTTCATCGTCAGGCGGTAGACGCCAATAACGGGATGATTTTCCGTCGTCAGCGCCATCACGCGGTCGGCAATAAAGTCCTTGCGCGTCTTGTTGCTCTCGACAATGGCGGAAATCATGTTCTGCGGCACATCGGCGTAATTCGCCAGCAGCTGCTTGGTATCCTTGGGCAGGCAGTATCCGCCGTAGCCGAACGACGGGTTGTTGTAATGGCTGCCGATGCGCGGGTCGAGGCACACGCCATCCAGGATCTGCCGTGTGTTCAAGCCTTTGCTCTCCGCGTAGGTGTCCAGCTCATTGAAGTACGCCACGCGCAGCGCCAAATAGGTGTTGGCGAACAGCTTGACCGCCTCCGCCTCGCTGAAGCCCATCAGCAGCGTGTCCACGTTCGGCTTTTCCGCGCCTTCCTGCAATAGCGCAGCGAACGCGCGGGCGGACGCGGTCAGGTGCGTATCCTGCATGTCCGTGCCGACAATGATGCGGCTTGGGTACAGGCTGTCCTCCATTGCGTGCGATTCGCGCAGGAACTCCGGGCTGAAGAGGATGTTCCTGTTATGGAATTTCTCGCGCACCGACGCGGTGTACCCGACCGGGACGGTGGATTTGATGACCACCGCCGCATCCGGATTGCACTGCGTGACCAGCCCGATAACCTCCTCCACCGCCGCCGTCTGGAAGCGCTGGGTAACATCATCGTAATTCGTCGGGACGGCAATGACGACGAAGTCCGCACCGGCATAGGCGGCTTGGGCGTCGAGCGTTGCGTTCAGTTGCAGGGGCGTGTGCGACAAAACCTGCTGCATCACGTCATCCCTCACAGGCGATTGGCGGCGATTAATCATGCTGATTTTTTCCGGCACGACATCCACCACTGTCACCTGATGATGCTGGGACAGCAGCACCGCCATCGCCATGCCGACGTAGCCTGCGCCAGCAACCGCAATCTTGTAGGCTCTCATGCTGTCCCCCCATCGTCTCGTTTTTGAAAAAAAGTTCGTCATGCAAACATTGCGGCGAACCATCTGCCGACAGGTACATACCTATCAAGCATTTTCCATTATACCATGCAAACCGTTATTTGGCAAGTAAATCTCGATTAATTTTGTGGAAAATGCAGTTTTATCAGCTTCTCTTCCTATTATATTTTTTTCCGAGCGTGGCAACGTTCGCCGCCTTTTCCATACAAACGTTCCCTCAAAAGTTACGTCATCCACACGACCGTTTTCGGAGAATTTTGTGCGATTTCCAAATGAGAATGCACCCAGTTGCGCGCGAATTTGAAAACAGGATAATATGGAACGCGAAAAAAGCGTGGTGACGTCCTTGGCACACACACGCTTCCGATGATTTCTTTGCATTTTCCCGTCCAGCGGCATATTTATGCACGCTTTTTATTCGCCCGTGCCCGCAAAAACCGTCCATACCGTGCCGAAAATCAGCTTCCAGTCCAGCAGGAAGCTGCGATCGCGGATGTAGCGCATATCCATGTCCATCCACTCGTCAAACGTCACGTCGTTGCGGTTCGGCTGAATCTGCCAAATGCAGGTCAGACCGGGACGGACATACAGGCGCTGGCGCTCGTAATCCGTATACGCCGCCACTTCGCACGGCAGCGGCGGACGCGGGCCGACGATGCTCATGCTGCCAACCAGAATATCCCACAGCTGGGGCAGCTCGTCGATGCCGCACTTGCGGATGAAATGCCCGACATGGGTGATGCGCGGGTCATCCTTTTGCTTGAAAATCGGGCCGTTCATCTCTGTGCGGCGCTTCAAATCCGCCAGCTTCGCCTCAGCGTCCACGCACATGGAGCGGAATTTGTGGATGCGGAACTCCTTGCCGTCAATGCCGCTGCGCACCTGCGTAAAAATCGGCGAACCGCTCGGATCATCAATGACAATCGCGAGCGCTACAATCAGCAGCAGCGGCGAAAGCACAATCAGCGCCAGCAGGGAGAAGAAAATATCCTGCGCGCGTTTCAGCGCCCGATAGATCGGTTTTTCCTTGCGCACCTGTTCACGATTGAGCCAAATCTGCTCGCGCGTGGTCGTCGCCGGCTGCTGTACCGTTGCCTCCGTCATCGCCGCCATCCACCTTCCATCCACCGCTGCTGCTTTTGCGGTCGGCAAATTTTCACGTTATCTTCTGTCCGACGAATCGTACGCAAAAATCACCTGAACCACCTTGCTTATTTTACCACACATGTTTCGGCGTGTCAATTGCCTTCCAGGAAAATCCGTGCCGTCTGTATTTTTCCTGCTTTTTTGCTTTTTCTTCCGAAAATGCAGGAAAACTTGCTGATTTTGTCGTATAATAAGGAAAGGGCATGACCAACATCGTCGGTTTTGCGTGGGAATCCGCGCTTTTTGCCCTTCGTAATCACACAATGCAGCCACGGAAGGAGATGACGCTCATGCAGCCCAAACTACCGCAAGACGAACGCTACGAGCAGCGTCCGGACGGCACAATCCGCCGTTTCCGGCAGCAGACGCCGCCCGCGCAGAGCACCTATATTCCCCAGCCGCCGCCCGATGAGCCGCCGCGCCGCCGCAAGCGGGAAAAGCACCGCCGTCGCCGCGTCTGGCTGTACGTTTTCGCGCTGATAGGCGTGGCGTTCGTCGCCGTGGAAATCTTCCGCTATCTGATTGTGCCGCTGCTCGTTCAGCTGCACATCTGGACAGGAGGCCGGCTATGAAGCGCATCGGAAAGTGGTTGTTGGGGCTGATTACCTCCGCGCTGACGCTCGTGCTGGTGATTGTGCTGCTGCCGTACGCCGCGAAGTGGGTCGCGCGCATCATGCCGGATGAGTCCGCCGCGGCGATTCGCGCGTCCGTCGTGCTGTCGCAGAAGCTGGAGCAGAGCGCGAAGCTGGAAACGCTGCACGTCACCGAAGAGGGCGCGCTGAACTACGAAGTCAAGGCGGCATTCCTCGGCACAGTGGCGAGCATCAACGCCGATTACACCTATGAGGGCAGTTTCGGCATTGATTTGCAGCAGGTGACCATGACGCGCGACGGGTCTGTGCTGACGCTGACGCTGCCCGCGCCGGAGCTGCTGCTGGACTCCCTCACCCCTGCGGACATCACGCGCGATTCGGCGCTGTACCCGTATCTGGACGACAACGACTTGCAGCGTGTTTTGGAGGATGAACGTGTTTCCTGCCGCGAACGGTATCTATCCGGCGAGCGCGCAGCGGAACTCTGGGACGCGACCGTCGCGGCGATGGAGGCGACCGTTGCGCAGTGGATGGCGGACGCGGGCGGGTTCACTGTCCGCTGCGAGCGCGCGGAATGATTTTTTCGTGCTTTTCCGCTTGACAAGTGCGCCGATGTGCGTATAATAGGTTTGTATATTTATGCGTCTACTCCGCATAAATGGAGGAGGAATATCATGGCATGGACGGTCTTTATTGATGGCAAGGAAGGCACAACAGGCCTTCGGATTTTCGATCGGCTGGCGGAGCGCGGGGAGTTTTCGCTCCTGACGCTCCCGGAGGAAAAGCGCAAGGACGCCGATGCCCGACGCGAAGCCATTCACGCCGCCGACATTGCCATTCTCTGCCTGCCGGACGCAGCCGCAGGGGAATCCGTCGCGCTGGCGGAAGGAAGCAATACGCGCATTCTTGATACTTCGACGGCGCACCGCGTTGCCCCCGGCTGGGCGTACGGCTTCCCGGAATTGTCCAAGAAGCATCGGGACGCCGTCGTCTCCGGGCAATACGTCGCCGTGCCGGGCTGCCACGCCAGCGGGTTCATTGCGCTCGCCGCGCCGCTGGTCGCCGCGGGGCTGATTCCGGCGGATACGCTGCTTTCCTGCTTCTCCCTGACCGGGTACAGCGGCGGCGGCAAGAAGATGATCGCCCAGTACGAGGCGGACACTCGCACACCTGACCTCGATGCGCCCCGCCCCTACGGCTTGACGCAATCGCACAAGCACCTGCCCGAAATGCAGCAGATTTCTTGTCTGACCCACGCGCCGATTTTCGCGCCGATTGTGGCGGATTACTACGCCGGGATGCAGGTGACGATTCCGCTGTTCCGCCAGCAGCTGAACTGCGCGCACCCGGTTGAGGAACTGACCGCGTGCCTGAAGGCGCACTATGTGGGCTCCCCTATCGTGTCCGTGCTGGATGCGCAGGAAACGGCGGCGTTCGGCGGTTTCATCCCCGCGAACGCTCTGGCGGGCAAGGACAGCATGAAGCTGATGGTGCTGGGCAATGACGACCGCATCGAGCTGGTCAGCCTGTTCGACAACCTCGGCAAGGGGTCGTCCGGCGCGGCCATTGAGTGCCTGAACCTGATGACGGGCGCACCTGAAACGGCAGGACTGAATCTGTAAGCATATAATATGGAGGAAAAGCATATGGAGCATATTTCGGGCGGCGTATGTGCCGCGAAGGGATTTCAGGCGGGCGGCATTCACTGCGGCATCCGCAAGAACCGCGGCAAGCGCGACATCAGCATGATTATCAGCGAAGTTCCTGCTTCGGCGGCGGCGGTGTACACGAGCAATCTGGTCAAGGGCGCGCCCATTTACGTCACCCAGCGGAACTTGGCGGGCGGTATTGCGCAGCTGGCCGTCTGCAACAGCGGCAACGCGAACACCTGCAACGCCGACGGCGAAGAAGTCGCGTGGCAAATGTGCGAACTGGCGGGCAAGGCGGCGGGCATCGACCCGCACCACGTCATTGTCGCGTCTACGGGCGTGATCGGGCAGCCGCTGTCCATCGAACCAATCGCCCAGCACATGAGCGAGCTGTACGCCGCCGTGAAGGTCAACGGCAGTCAGGAAGCGGCGGAGGGCATCATGACGACGGACACGCGGCTGAAGGAAGTTGCGGTGTCTTTCGTGGTGGACGGCAAGGTCTGCCACCTTGGCGGTATCGCGAAGGGTTCAGGCATGATTCACCCGAATCTGGCGACGATGCTCGTTTTCCTCACCTGCGACGCGGCAATTTCCCCCGCGATGCTCCGCAAGGCGCTGTCTGACAACGTGAAGGACACGTTCAACATGGTCAGCGTCGATGGCGACACATCCACCAACGACATGGTGTCCATCATGGCGAACGGCCTGGCGGGCAATGCGCTGATTGACAGTGAAAACGCGGATTACGCCGTGTTCTGCGCCGCGCTGAACGAGGTGACGACCGCCCTGTGCCGCATGATTGCTAAGGACGGCGAAGGCGCCTCGCGGCTGCTGACGTGCGTGGTGACGGGCGGCAAAACCGTGCGGGACGCCAAACTCGCCGCGAAGTCTGTCATCTGCTCCAGCCTGCTGAAGGCAGCCATTTTCGGCGCGGATGCGAACTGGGGGCGCGTGCTGTGCGCGCTGGGCTACTCCGGCGCGGAAATCGACGTGAAGAAGGTGGATGTTGCCTTCCGCAGCGCCGTCGGCTCGATTGACGTGTGCAAAAACGGCGCATCCATCGACTTCAGCGAAGAAAAAGCGAAGGAAATCCTGCTGGAGGACGAGGTGGATGTCGTCGTCACCCTGCACGACGGCGACGCCTCCGCCACCGCTTGGGGCTGCGACCTGACGTACGATTACGTCAAAATCAACGGCGACTATCGGAGCTGAAAGGACGAATCAATATGCAGATGTACAACGGCATGACGAACCGCCAGCGCGCGCAGGTGCTGGTCGAGGCGCTGCCCTATATCCAGAAGTATAACGGCAAAATCGTCGTCGTCAAGTACGGCGGCAACGCCATGATCAACGAGGAGCTCAAGCACGATGTCATGCGCGACATGGTGCTGATGAGCCTCATCGGGGTCAAAATGGTGCTGGTGCACGGCGGCGGCCCGGAAATTTCCAGTATGCTCAAGCGCGTCGGCAAGGAGACGGAGTTCGTCAACGGTCTGCGCGTGACGGACGAAGAAACGAGCGAAATCGTCCAAATGGTGCTGGCGGGCAAAATCAACAAATCGCTGGTGGCGAAGCTGGACAACCTCGGCGGGCGCGCGATGGGCATCTGCGGCATGGACGGCGGGCTCATCAAGGCGCAGATGATTGACCCCAAGCTCGGCTACGTCGGCAAAATCAACAGCGTCAACCCGCAGCCGATTCTCGACTTGCTGGAAAAGGGGTATATCCCTGTCGTTTCCACCATCGGGTGCGACGAAACGGGGCATGTCTACAACATCAACGCCGACACCGCCGCCGCGTCGATTGCCGCCGCCATGCACGCCGAGGCGCTCATCTCCATGACGGACACCGTCGGTCTGCTCCGCGACCCGAAAGACCCGACAAGCCTCATCCGCCGCGTCGATTTGAAGGGCGTGGAGGAGCTGAAGGCGGAGGGCATCATCTCCGGCGGCATGATTCCCAAGGTCGAGTGCTGCACCAACGCCATCCGCGCGGGTGTGCGCAAGGTGTTCATCATCGACGGCCGCGTTCCCCACGCGCTGCTGATTGAGACGCTGACCGACGAGGGCGCCGGCACGATGTTCAAGAAGGAGATTGAGGGAAATTATGTGCCAAGAAGTTAAACAGGCGGACAGTGCCTATATCGCCGGCACATACGGCCGCTTTGACGCGGTGATGTCGAAAGGCGAGGGCGCGCACTACGAAGGCCCCGACGGCAAGCGCTACATCGACTTCGGCACGGGCATCGGCGTGACGCTCTTCGGCGCGTGCGATCCCGACTGGGTCGCCGCCGTGACGCATCAGCTGACCACCCTCGGTCACACGTCGAACCTCTACTATACCGAACCGCAGACGCAATTGGCAAAGCTGCTGTGCGAGCGCACGGGCATGAAGAAGGTTTTCTTCGGCAATTCCGGCGCGGAGGCGAATGAATGTGCGCTGAAAGTCGCCCGGAAATACGGCGAGAAAGACAACCGCGACGTTATCGTGACGCTGGTAAACAGCTTCCACGGGCGCACGATTGCGACGCTGGCGGCGACCGGGCAAGACCGCTTCCATGAGCACTTCGGCCCGTTCCCGGCGGGATTCCGTTACACGCCCGCAAACGACATTCCCGCGCTGGAAGCCATCCTCAGCACGGGCAAGGTCTGCGGGCTGCTGATGGAGATGGTGCAGGGCGAAGGCGGCGTGATTCCGCTTGACCCGGCGTTCGTCAAGAAGGCGGAGGAGCTTTGCCGCGCGAATGACATTCTGCTGATGGTCGATGAGGTGCAGACTGGCAACGGGCGCACAGGCACGCTGTACGCCTACGAGCAGTTCGGCATCCATCCCGACGTGGTGACGACGGCGAAGGGGCTGGCGGGCGGTCTGCCGATGGGCGCGTGCCTCTTAGGCGAGCGCTGCGAGCATGTGCTGGGCAAGGGCGACCACGGCTCGACCTTCGGCGGCAACCCGATTTGCGCCGCCGCCGCGCTGAACGTCATCTCCCGGCTGAATGAGGACGTGTTCGCGGGCGTAAAGGAGCGCGCGGCGTACATCCGCAAGGAATTGACGGGCGCGCCGGGCGTGAAGAGCATCACCGGGCTGGGGCTGATGATTGGCATCCTGCCCGAACACAAGACGGCGGCGGATGTTGCTTCGGCGTGCTTGCAGGACGGCTTGATGGTGCTGACGGCGCACGAAAAGGTGCGTCTGCTGCCCCCGCTGAACATTTCCTACGAGGATTTGGCGGCAGGGTTGGCAATTCTCAAAAAGCATCTCGCGTAATCAAATTTAGGCGCACTGCATGTTTTTCGCAGTGCGCCTGATTGTGTCGGAGGTTTTATGCAGCCCGATTTTCCCCGTGACGCGCGAATCGCCCCAATTCTCACGCGGATTGCCCAACTGCCGAAGAAGCCGCGCCTGCTCGTCACGATTGACGGGCCGTGCGGCAGCGGCAAATCCACCTTGGCGGATGCGCTGTCCGACGCGCTGAACGCGCCCATCATCCGCATGGATGATTTTTTCCTGCCCCACGCGCTGAAAACGCCGCAGCGGCTGGCAATTCCGGGCGGCAACGTCGATTTGGAGCGCCTGATGCAGGAGGTGATCATCCCCTTCGCCGCGGGTCAGCCCGTCGTCTATCGGCGCTATCTGTGCCGCGAAGACGCATTCTCCGCGCCGATTCCCCTGCCCGACGCGCCCATCACGATTCTGGAAGGCAGTTACAGTATGCTGCCGGACATCCGCCGTCATGCGGATTTGACGCTCTTCCTGTGGATTAACCCGGAGGTTCAGCAAGAACGGTTATTGCAGCGCGTCGGCGCAGCGTGGCTGAAGGATTTTAACGCGCGGTGGATTCCGCTGGAGAATGCGTATTTCGATGCGTATCACTTGCCGGACGAGTCTTGCGTGCTGGTGCCGCAGGATGTAAACGCGCCTGTTCGCCCCTGAGCGACCTTCATGCGCTGCATGATGGCGTCGTACTGCTGATGGCGCGTCGGCTGCACCGGTACGGGCATCGGCTGCGCGTCCCGTTCGGGCAGGGCGTTCACTGGCGGCGCTTCTTCCTCCGGCGGCACCGTGTCCCGCTGGCACTGCCACCAAATCCACTGTTCCTTCTGCTCCTGACTGCTTTTCGCCTGAAACGGCGATCCTGCTGCCCGCATGATTTTTTCCTCCTTTCACTGAATCAGTTCTATTTTATGCAGGATTTTTCGCTTCGTGACGCGAATACTTCCTGCGGAAACGACATTTTCGGAGGTGTTTCTCATGGAATTTACGCTTCACTGCGGTGATACGACCGCACGCGTCCGGCAGAAGGGCGCGCAGATGACCTCCTTCAAGGGGAATGATAACCGCGAGGTTATTTGGCAGGCCGATCCCGCTGTCTGGGGAAATCACGCGCCGGTGCTCTTCCCAATCTGCGGCACGGCGAAGGATAACCACGTCATCATCGACGGCGTGTCCTACCCGATTGCCAAGCACGGTTTCTCCCGTAACCCAGAGTTTACGGTCGAGAAAATCGGCGATGACTTCATCGAGCTTGTTCTGACCCCCACGGAGGAAAGCAAGCCATCCTACCCGTTTGAATTCGCGTTCCACGTCGTCTACACGCTGCGCGAAAACGGGTTCTCCGCGCAGTTCATTGTCGAAAACAAGTCCGACAAGGTGATGCCGTTCTGCTGCGGCGGGCATCCGGGCTTCATCGTGCCGATGGAGGCAGGCGCAAGCTACACGGACTACGAGCTGGTCTTCCCGCAGGTTGAGGACGGGCGCAACAGCCTCTGCCCCGGCGGATATCTCATTGACGGCAGCGAATATCTCCCCTGCTTCCACAACAGCCGCGTGCTGCCGCTCAGCCACGACCTTTTCGACGACCGCGACGCGCTGATTTTCACCGAATTGAAGAGCCGCTCGGTCGATTTGGTCAACCGCAGCAGCGGCAAAGGACTGCGCTTCTCCTACCCGAAGATGGAGGTGCTGGCGGTCTGGTCAATGCCAAAGAAGAATGCGGATTACGTCTGCTTGGAGCCGTGGCACGGGATGCCCGGTCAGGTGACGGAGAGCGGCCGCTTCGAGGACAAGCCGTTCGTGACGCTGCTTCAGCCCGGGCACAGCTGGCAGGGCGGATATGACGTGCAGCTGATTTAACCGAAAAGTAATACTATTTCCAAATGAAAATGCGCCAAGATGCGCGGCGAATTTTTCGTTCTGGCTAACGGGAACGAAATGCAGCGTAGCAGCGCTACGCTAAATGGAGTGAGCGGACGCCAGAACGAAAAAGGCGCAAGCAGATGGCGCAGTTGAATCTGGAAATAGTATAAAACGCCATTCCGAACAACATGCGTCGGAATGGCGTTTTTTGTGTGCAAATAGATGTCACTCAGCGGGTGTTTCGTCGTCCGTGTGGATACTCGGCGCATCCATCGGGCGCTCCGGTTTTTCGGGGATGTCCGGCATCTCAATCGTCGGCACGTCGTCGTCCTCCAGCGGCACTTTCACGTCCGTCGTGTCCGGCGCGGGGGCGGCAGAATCCGGCGTCTCGGCGCTCTTCTCGTCCTCCGGCGCAGCGGTCTTGCTCTCGCGCAGCTCCTGCAGTTTCACTTCCAGGTCGCGCATTTCCTCCAGCGTCGCTTTCAGCGTCTCCGGCACGTCCTCGCCCGCCTGCCACAGCTCATACAGCCGCAGACCAAGCTGGTTTTGCAGTTCCTTCCGACGCGTGACGATGTTCATCTCATCAACCTTCTGCTTCGTGCTGGTCGCGATGTTCGTCGCCGCCTTGTTGACTGCCTTCATGCTCTGTTCCCAGATTTCTTTGACTGTCTTGCCAATATCAGCCATAACGTTGCCTCCTTTTCTGCGGATATTTCTATATATTCGCCACAGAACGCGGAAATTCCTGCTTTTTGACGGGAAAAGTTACGAGTTTTGCAGCGGCAGCACATACACCTGACACGGATTCCATTCATCCCACAGCGTCGGCAGGCACTCCAGCGGCAGGAAGCCCATGCGCTGGTAAAAGGCGTTCGTGCGGTCATACTCCTCGTAATGCCCCGTCTGCACGGTTTTGACCTGCAGCAGCCGATAGCCTCGCGCGATTGCCTCCGCCCGAATCGCCGCAAACAGCTGCCGCCCGATGCCGCTTCGGTGATATGCCGGCAATACGCCCATGACGTAGATTTCCCCCGCGCAGGGGCTGGTTGCCTTCAGCGCCGCGAACCCGACCGCCTGATTTTCCTGCACGGCGGCGAAAAACGGCATGTTTCGGCTGTCGTCGATATACTTCTGCGTGCTGTCCGGCAAGCCGAACCAATCCGGCAGCGCATGGAGGATGTGCGCGGAAATCTCTGCCTTTTCTGCCGGATTTTCCACGCGGATGATGCTGATCGTCGCCATACGCACCTCACCAGTACAGCATCAACGCGCCGGGATGCATGGTAAATTCCGCGTGTTCGCAGGCGATAATCTCGCCATCCACCTCGACATGCATTCCGGGCGACGACACCGTCACTTTGTCGCAAAGAACATGCTCCGTAAACGGAAAGTTCAAAATCTGTTTCATCATCATGCGCACGAGATAGTACGGCACTTTCCACCGCGGCTGCTGCCCGACGACCATGAAGTCGATTTTGCCGTCATTCGGCACAGCATCGGGGCAAATCGGGATGCCGCCGCCAATCCACTTTCCGTTCGCCGCAATGCACAGCAGTGCGTCCTTCGTCCGCGTCTCATCATTGACGGTGTAGGTCAGTTTCAGCGGCTGATGCTTCCAAATCGCGCGAATCAGCCCGACGAGGTACGGCAGCAGCCCGCGGATTTTCCCGCCCAAATCCGCAACATTTTCCAGCACCGTCACGTCAAAACCCGCTCCGGCGACGTTCAAGAATATCTGCCCGTTCAGGTCAATCGCGTCGCACGGGCGCGGCTCGTGGCTGAGGATGAAATCGAGCGCCGCCATCGGCTCTTTCGGCGTGCCGAGCGTCTTGACAAAGTCGTTGCCCGTGCCTGCCGGAATCAGCCCAATCGGAATGCCGCTGCCCGCCAATCCGCGCGCCGCCTCGCTGAACGTGCCGTCACCGCCGATAACATAGACGGCTTCGCAGCCCATTTCGACTGCTTCCCGCGCCAGTTTCGCCGCGTAGCCGGGGTATTCCGTCCGCATCACACGAAACGGGAGGTTTCGCGCGGTCAGCACGCTCTGCACCTGTTCCATCACTTTCAGTGCATAGCCGCACCCAGCGATTGGATTGACAATCAGCATACGCATTGTTGTTGTTCTCCTGAATTTAGGCTCACGCAAAGCGGACAGCGCCCACACCGGAGTGCTGTCCGCAGTATCTCTTGCAGAAATTATGCCTTCGCAATCCGATCGGCAATCTGCTTGCCGGTCAGGCCGTATTCTTCCAGCAGCGCAGCGGGCTTGCCGGACTGACCGAACACATCGTTGATGCCAATCTTCTCGAAGTGCTTCAGCCCCATGCCGCAGATGGCGGAAGCCACCGCGTCGCCCAGACCGCCGATGATGGAGTGCTCCTCCACCGTGAACACCTTGCCGCACTTCGCCGCGTAGGTGCGGGCGAGTTCGTCGTCAAAGGGCTTCAGGGTGTGGAAGGACACCAGCGCCGCGTCAATGCCTTGCTCCGCCAGCAGCTGAACCGCTTCGAGGCAGTGCTCCAGCATGATGCCGCAGGTGAAAATCACGCAGTCCTTGCCGTCCTTGATGACGTTGCCCTTGCCCACCGTGAAGGGGCGCGCGTCGTACACCGGGGAAGGCAGACGAGCGGTGCGGATGTACACCGGGCCGTTGATTTCCGCCGCCGCGCGGACGCACTGCTCGCACTCGTTCGCGTCGCTGGGGACGAACACCGTCATGTTCGGCAGCACGCGCATCAGGGCGATATCCTCAATCGCCTGATGGGAGCCGCCGTCCTCGCCCAGCGTGATGCCCGCGTGGGAGAAGCCAAACTTCACGTTAAATTTCGGATAGCACACGCCATTGCGAATCTGGTCGTAGCTGCGGCCCGCAAACACCGCGAATGTGGAGCAGAACGGAATCAGCCCCATCGTGGACATACCCGCCGCCATATCCACCATGTTCGCCTCGGCAATGCCGCAGTCGATGAAGCGGTCAGGATACGCCTTCTTGAAACCATTGGTCATGGTCGCCGCCGCAAGGTCAGCGTCCAGCACGACCACCTTGTCATTTTCCGCACCGAGCTTGACGATGGCCTCGCCATACGCCACACGAATTGCTTTCTTTTCCATTTGTTCAGCCCTCCAGTTCGCTCAGCGCCTGCGCCGTCTGTTCTGCATTGGGAGCCTTGCCGTGCCAGCCGACCTGCCCCTCCATGAAGGAAACGCCCTTGCCCTTGAGGGTGTGCAGGTGAATCAGGCGCGGCTTGCCGGGGCAGGCGGGCGCGTGCAGCGCATCCAGCACCTGCTGCATATCGTTGCCGTCGGCGACGTCAATCACGTCATAGCCGAACGCCTTGAATTTCGCCTGAATATCGCCCAGCGACATCACCTCGTCATTCGAGCCGTCAATCTGCAGGCCGTTGTGGTCGAAAATAACCGTCAGGTTATCAAGGTGATAGTGTGCCGCCGCCATCGACGCTTCCCACACAAGCCCTTCCTGCGATTCGCCATCGCCAATGATGGTGTAGACGTGGCAGGGATTACCCGTCTTCTTCGCGCCCAGCGCCATGCCGACCGCGATGGAGATGCCCTGACCGAGCGAACCCGTCGACGCATCCACGCCGGGGCACTTCTTCACGTCCGGATGCCCCTGCAGGATGCCGTGCAGTTGACGGAAATGGTCAAACTCCTCGCGTCCGAAATAGCCGCGTTCGCACAGCGTGCCATAGAGCGCGGGAGCCGCGTGACCCTTCGACAGCACAAAGCGGTCGCGGTTCGGATTCTTGTCGTCCTTGGGGTCAATGCCCTTCATGACGTCAAAATACAGCGCAACGAGCGCTTCCGTTGCGGACAGCGATCCGCCGGGATGGCCAGCACCCGCCTTGTTGGTCATAATGATGATGTCCCGCCGCACTTGACGGCAGACCTCTTGGAGTTCCTGAATATCCATCAAAGTACCTCCTCTATCTCTGATCCTGCGCCGCCGCTCCTCACGATGCCGCAGTATTTCATTATCTTCATTATAGCCGCATTCTGCCACGTTGTCAATCTGTTCTGTGCGAAATTTGTCAAGCGATTGCCAAACGGTACGCAATCCACGCGCATATCCATGCCAGCAGGCACTGCCCCGTGACCATCAGCACTGCCAGCTTCCGGCTTTTCAGCCCCTTGATGATGCTTGCGGATGCCGCGGCGCACGGCGGATACAACAGCACGAACGTCATCAGCGCCAACGCCGCAGCCGGGGTCGGCAGGGACGCCGCCAGCGCCGCGCGGATGCTCCCCTGACCCGCCAAGACCGCCAGTGTGCTGATGATGCTCTCCTTCGCCAGCAGCCCGGTCAGCAGCGCCGCCGTTACCGCCACGCTTCCGAAGCCCAGCGGCGCGAAAATCGGCGCAATCGCCCCGGCTATGCTGCCGAGGATGCTCTCCTGCGTGCTCGCCGCCCACGCGCCCGTCCAGGTGAATCGCCCAATGAGCCAGACAACCACCGACGACAGCAGAATCACGCTGCACGCGCGGCTGAGGAATTCGCCCGTGCGGCGGAGCACCTTGCGCAGGACGCTCGACATCAAGGGCAGGCGGTACGGCGGCAGTTCCATCACGAACGCGGCGGATTCGCCCGGAAACAACGTTTTCCGCAGGATTTGCGCAATCAGCGCCGCCAGCGAAATCCCCAGCGCGCAGAGGGCAAAAATCATCCACGCGCCGCCGGGAAGAAGCGTCGAAAGCGCCGCAAAAACGGGCATTTTCGCGCTGCACGAGATGAAGGGAATCATCAGCAGCGTAAAACGCCGATCGCGTTCGCCCCGCATCGACCGCGCCGACAGCGCCGCCGGGACGGAGCACCCGAACCCCAGCAGCAGCGGGATGAACGACCGCCCACTCAAGCCCAGCGCCCGCATCGGCCGATCCATCAGGAACGCTGCCCGCGCCATATAGCCGCTGTCCTCCAGCATTGACAGGCACGCAAACAGTATCAGCAGCATCGGCAGGAAGCTGACGACGCTCCCCACGCCCGTCATCAGACCCTCGACAATCAAACGCCGCAGTGCTTCCGCGACCTGCCAGTGCCGAAGCACGCCATCCAGCGCCGATTGTATCATCAGGATGATATTCGTGAGCCCGTCGGACAGCCCGCTGCCGAACCGTCCGAACGCCAGCGACAACATGAGCGCCAGCAGCCCCGCCAAAATCGGCAGCGCCAGCACAGGGTGCAGCACAAGCGCGTCGATAACGTCCGCACGCGTCGGATTGTCAGGATTCCCCTGCCGAACCGTCGCGCATAGATCATCTGCCCACGCATAGCGAAGCGCCGAAAGCGCTGCCGCCGCCGACATGCCGGACTGCGCCCGCAATTGCGCCTGCCCCGCCCGCGCCGCCTCCGCCGCATGAGATCACTTTCGCTTCCGGATTCGCCGCTTTGACTTTCGGGTAAACCGTTTTCAGAAGCGGCAGGTAGTCTTTCACCGGATGTGCGGAGTTGGGTTCATTCCAGATTTCCCATTCCGTAACGCGGTTTCCGAAATATCCGGCGGCAAACGCGACGGCATTTCCGAACGCTTCCCGCATTTCCTGCGTGGTCGGAAAAGACTTTTTGAATTTGCCTGGATAGGCTTTCCCGTTGTTGTACCCGGTGACGAGGAGCGGTCTGATGCCGTATTCCGGGAGGGTGTCGATCATTGTTTCCAGACGTTCGGGGATCTTGTAAACCCCCGGCTGTTCTTCGATCGCGCTCCAGAACAGGTCATCGCGGATGCGTGTGAACCCTGCGAGTTTCAGCAGTTCAAACGTATAAGGAAAATGACCTCTTATCCCTTTGCCGGAAAAGGCGAAATGAGTACAGGTCCCCATTTCTTTCGGGCGGTCGTAATCCGGTTTCGGCACAACGGCGTAGGTGGTCTGTTTCCGGGCGAGTTCCTCCGCTCCTTTCCCGGCGATGATTGTGATTTCATAAAATCCGGTCCTGTGCAATGGAAGCGGAAGCTCCGTTTCCGGTTTTGCTGCGACCGTTCTGCTCCGTGCGATGATCTTTTTGGCGCCGTATTCTCTGGCTTCCGCGCGGAGAGTGACGCCGTTCAGGTCTCCGGAAACACTGATTTTCAGAAGTTTGTTTCCGTCTTCCGGCACGACGAGCGGCCGTTCCGGTCCTGAGGTCTCAAGCTGTAGCCCGGAGGCGGGGAGTGATGCCGCCGTCAGCAGGAACAGATTCAGAAATAACAGTTTTTTCATGTTCATGACGGGATCCTTTCTCAATAGTTGTACATGCCGTTGAAGCCATGCCGGGACAGGTTGGAGTCGATATGCGAAACTTCCAGTTTTGTGAATGCGGAACATCCGGTTGCGGAGCCGTGACCGTCCAGCCAGTATACATTGGCGGTTCCCTTGTGCCGCAGATAGACGCCGCCTTCCACTCCGCCCGCGCTGATTTGATTGATCCAGATATCCGGACAGTTGTAATTCAGATTTTCCATCGTGAGCGTACGGATTTTTGCCGCGTCCAGCAGCAGATGGAACTTGGAAGCCTGACGGATCCGGTTCGTGCTGATGAAATGGATATTCGCGGAGGAGGCATAGATTGTGCTGTTCTGATAGCGGGCTTTTGAAAACTGCGGCAAATGGATCCCGTAGCCTTTGTAATAATTGGCTCCATCGGCGATGCTGAGAGTGTTGTTCAGCTTCTGGGTGGTGGAGGGGCAGAGAACACGATCGAAATTTTTGCCCAGTTTCAAATAATCGCCGCAGGGGAGGGCGGTGGTGCATTTCCCAGACAGCAGTTGAGGCCAGCGGTCGGCACCGGTGCTCCGGGCGGGAATATAACCGTCGTAATCATTTGCGTAATAGGTGAAGACCATGCCGTTCTGCTTCAGATTATTGAGACATTGCAGACTTCTAGCCTTGTTTCTTGCGCTTTGCAGAGCGGGCAGGAGAAGTCCGGCAAGGATCGCGATGATGGCAATTACGATAAGGAGTTCTGTAAGAGTGAAATTTCTCTTTTTCATTTCAGGGTCTCTTTCTGTGGTTGGATTGTTTTGATGCTGTTCCGCTCAATGATCTCCGGCGGGATATTTACCCGGCAGTCGGATTCCGGTGCGTGATCCAGAATATTCCGTGCAATCTGCATGACCGCCCGTGCGGATTCCCGCATCGGAGTGGCGATGGAGGAAAGCCCGTTCCGCTCCGCTTCCGGCAGATCGCCGAACCCGATGAGACTGAGGTCTTCCGGAATCCGGACGCCGTGTTCCCGTAGGGCGTTCAAAAACTGGATGGCGGATTCGTCGCTGGCGGCGAAAACTCCGGTGAAATCGTAGCGGCCGTCGGCGATCTCTTTTGCGAACCGCCGGATCGGGACAAGTGCGTTTTCGCCTGTTTTGACGTTGCAGTCCAGCAGAGTCACATTGCAGTGATTGGATTCCGCACAGAGCTGAAAGTTGGATGCGCGTCGCATAACGCTGGCAAGGTGCGGCTCGCTCAGCAGATGTGCCACCCGGCGGTGTCCATGCTGATACAGACAGTTTGCCGCCAGCATGCCCGACTCTCCGTTTTCACAGTTGACATAATAGATGTTCTGAATGGAAAGGGAGTCGCTGCGGATAATGACGGGGATCGGCGAGTTCATGATCTGCAAAAGCTGTTTCGGAGAGAACTGATCCTGCGGCATGGAGTCCAGGACCAGAATGTCGGAAACAAACTTGTCCAGAGAGTTGCAGATGTCCTTCCGGTAGTCGTAGCGGAAGACTTCCGGAGAGAATCCGAACGTTTCCGCCGCCTCCGTCAGATACCGGGCGTGAACGGAAAGACTCTGACTGTTCCAGTCCGGCTGAAGAATGATAACGTGCGGTTTTCCGGTCCGCTCCTTGCGTACCACCATTCCCTGACGGGAGAGCGTTTCAAGCAGTCCCAGTTCTTTCAGGTTTCTGATCGCCGCCGAGACCGTTGACTGGCTGATGTCGTATTCGGTCATCAGCTGGCGCACGCTCGGAAAGATCGTACCGTCCTCCATCGTGGCAATCTTTTGCCGGAGACGGCTGAACAGCAGATCGCTTTTATTGTTTTTCTCCATAACACCTCGCTTTCCTGTTGTTGTAATCAATACAGAAGTTCTTTACTGAAACCGCTTGTTTTATAACTGCCTGTATTGATATTGGATACAGTGTTAATTATACAACATAACTGCGGAAAAAGCAATAGGTGTTTTTCATTTTTTTCAAAAAAAAATGCGTCCCGTTGTCTGCCGGAGCATTGTTCCGGGAAGAAAACGGGACGGGAGATTCTGTGGATCATTTCAAGCTGATCCGCACTCCAGTCAGGGGAGGGAGGTCCTGTTTGTCAGCTGTGCCGATTGGCATGGAATGCAGGAATGGAAATTTCCTGCAAAGGGTTTTGAACACTGCCGGACAGACTGGAGCACCTTGCTGTGTGACGGTTCAATTTTTTGCTCAATCTACAACTCTGACGGAAAGATCTCGATACCAGGCTGTTCCCGAAGCCTCTTCCAGATAACACCGTATCACGACTTTGCCTTTTTTCCCGGAGCGGGGGACCTTGAAGTTTCTCCATGCCCAGTCTGAAGTTCCGTCTACGGCGTATCCGCACCATACGGTTTTTTCCCCTTCGATTTCCACGCGTCCTTTGAAGGAGGCTCCGGTCCAGTGTTTCTTGGGATTGTTGCGTTTTACATCCTGCTGCTTGCATCTTACTGCAACGAGCAGCGTTTTTCCTTCCGGAAGATCGACCGTGATGCCAAATGAACCGCCCGGTTTGACCTGAATACATTTCTTTCCGTTTGCCGTGACGACTTCCGGTTTCCAGTTATTGTTTTTCGTGTAGATCTCCAATTTTTCCAAGCTTGAAAGAGGATTTTCATAGAGGACCTCTCCGGCTTCAGCTGTCGTCAGAAGCATGCTGGTCATTACTGCGATTGCCGCAAGTATATGTTTCATTTTCTTTTCCTTATGGTTGAAGTTGTTTTGTTTGTTCTTTGCAGGATCGTCAATTATTTCAGTTCAATCCGGATTCCGGTCAGGGAGTGGGGCGGCAGTGTCAGCCGGACTTTGTTTCCGGAATGGTTTGCCGTGACCGGAACGATGGAAACGTTGTCCGGTTTGGTTTCGTTGTCAGCGTAGGCGTCAGGTCCGGTCAGCGCTTCGGCGGAGACTTCCGAAACGGTGGCATTGCGGAATGCATTTCCTGTTGCGGGGGCGAACGTGACGGCTTCCGGTGTAAATGAGCGGTTGGTCAGGAGCAGCGCAAGAGTTTTGCCGTCTTTTGAGGCGGTAAGCAGTCCCGCGACAACCTTATCCGTGCTTGTGGTGCGCGGTTCCTGTGTCACCTGCAGATTGCGGATATAGATTGTCCCTTTTCCGCCTCCGGAGAGTCTGCGGACTTTGATTTCCAGGGACTTGATGTCGCTGAGCGGGTTCTTGTACAATGCGGTTACGGGAGTCCATTTACCGGAAAGTACAGGTTTCGTGACGGAGATGGATTGTGTCCGGTCCCAGCCGCGTCCATCACCGAACTGGAGCTGTGCGCCGGAAGTCGTTTCCATGCCTTCGGTGCGGATTTCCGCTGTCAGACGATATGCGCAGGCGTCGCCTTTCGGTGTTTTGCCGCTGATCCCGATGTGGAAAAAGTTCATCGGCTGATCGTTCAGAAACTCCACTTTCAGAACGTTTCCGGGAAGCATCTGCATTTTCGCATTTCCGGTTTTATTGCTCCAGTACCATCTGGAATTCCGGAACAGGTTGAGCGTTTTTTCTTCTTCGGTCAGCTTGTGCAAATCCGCCCGGATCGGAGTCATCCGACCTTCGATGCGGATCGGGATCAGGCGGTCCAGCAGATTCGCGGAGAAGAGTTCGTACATCAGTGCGTTCGGACGTTTGGCGATTTCACCGGGTTTGTATCCGCGCACCATTCCGAAACCCTCGTTGCAGAATTGCCAGTAATGTGCCGCGAAGACACCGGGCGTTTCCAGATATGCCTGCAGCAGGGAGGCATTGAAGAGCGCTGCTGTCAGAGTGCGGTGACGGGTGTAGGTTGAGTTGAACTCCGTTATGGCGATTTTCAGATCCGGTTTCGGGATGTCCCGGCGGATTTCCGACAGTTCTTTCCGGAGGCGTTCCGCACCGGAAAAGTTTTCGATGTACTCCGTTTCGGCGAATGGCTGGACTCCCTGATAAAAATGATGGATCACAAAATCGAATTCGTTGCCGACGATCCGGAAGATCGGAGCATCCCACCTTTTGCCAACAATGACCACTCCGAGTTGTATTTCGGGATCGACTGCTTTCATCGCCTTGCGGAACGCCAGATAATTGCGTGCGTATTCTTCCGGCAGAACCCGCTGGTGCGGTTTTACATAATGGTTGCCGTGATAAGTCTCATTGCCGTATTCGATATAGCGGACGTTGTACGGTTCGGGATGACCCAGTTTTGCGCGTTTCGCCGCCCATTTGCTTTTTCCGTCGTTGGGTGCATTGAGGAATTCCACGAATTCCGCCGCTTCCTCCGGACTCCCGCGGAATGCGGAGATGCCGAGCATGGGTTCCGCCCCGATCTCTTCACAGACTTTCAGAAACTGGAGCAGTCCCAGTCCGTGATACCAGCCTTTCATTCCGGCGCTTCTCTTCCAGTCATACATGTGTGTTCCGCCGCATCCGCCGGGGTAGCGCATGGAGCGGACGCCGATTTCT
>ERZ779851.586-NODE-586-length-36096-cov-9.955884_pt1 | contig 36096 bp, 26 predicted proteins | sample MGYA00511094_ERZ779851 | MGnify/ENA primary metagenome ERZ779851 (study PRJEB29588, sample SAMEA2155512) | human gut metagenome | biome: human gut; feature: human-associated habitat; material: faeces | place: Denmark | collected 2008/2010 ...
TTTATATATTATTATATAATATATAAAATTTTATCCTTTGTTTTTTTCGTGATTTTTCGGCTTTTTGCCTTTTTATTTTTCGCGCGCAATCGCGTCGATAACGTCGACGATTATTTTCGCGCAATCGCTTGTCCCTTGGTCTGCGATTTCGTTGAAGTCGGCGGGGCTTGTTTCGTCGGCGTTGTCGCTGACGATTTTAAGGCTCAGAGCAGGCACTCCGTTTTTGTTTGCGATAATGCAAATTCCCGCGCCTTCCATATCGCAGATTTCGGCGTCGAAATCCGCAATAAGTTTATCTTTAACTTCGCTTGACGAAATGAACTTATCCCCGGAAGCAAGCCTTGCCGTCTTAATTTTTGGGAAATCCTTTTTCACCGCGGAAATAAGGGTTTTGTCGAAATAAAAGTACGGGTCGGGATTTTCGTCGTAATGGCCCGCTTTCACGTTGTCGATTGCCGACGTGTCGATTTCGTAATGCACGACTTTTTCGACAACCGCGACGTCCTTGCAGCCGAAGCGTTTCGTAAGCGTCCCGACGAAACCGAAGTTGAATATCGCCCGTACGTCGTATTTCGCGATTAAAAACTCGGTTGCTCCCGCAGCCGATATTTCGCCCATGCCGGACACCGCGACGTAAATCAGGGCGTTTTCGCGGCTGACAAGGTACGTGTCGTACGGCTTATTTTGAATTTTTTCGACTTTCCCGAAGGCTTCGAGCACGCCTTTGACTTCGCGTCCGATTGCGATAACCATTCCGAATTTTTTCATAACAGTCCTTTTTTGTCGATATATTTTACATAAGTATACCATATCTTCCAGAAATTTCAAACAAATGATTTGTTAAATCGTCGCGGCGTATGGTATAATTTCGAATTGAAGAGGTATTTATGAAATTCGATAAGAGAAACGTTGCGCTCGCATCGCTTGTATTCGGCTGGATTTCGATTTTCTGGAACGTATACGATCAGCTCATTCAATCAATAAACACGTATTCTTTCGCGCTCGAACCGTACGAAAGCGGGTGGATTCTTGCAATCGACAATATTGTGGGGCTTTTTATTCTGCCTCTTTTCGGCCACTTTTCGGACAGGTGTAAAAGTCGTTTCGGCAAGCGCACGCCGTATATTTACGCCGGCACGGCGATATCTCTTATCGGGTTGTGTCTTGTTGGCGTATTCGCGTCGGAAAGGCAACTTGCCCCGTATATCGTGTCGCTGACGGTGACGCTTGTCGCGATGGCGGCGTACAGAAGCGCGGGGCTTTCTCTCGTGCCCGATTTCGTATACGAACCCGACCGCGGCAGGGCAAACTCGATTGCGAATCTTGTGTCCGTCGCGTTCACCGCCGTTGGTATCGTGCTGGCGATGGCGTTCATGCCCCTTAAAGCCGCGAAAAACGCGCAATTTTTGCCGATTTGTCTTGCGGTTGTCGGCAGCAGCCTTATAACGGTTGCCGCATACTCGTTCACTTTCAGCGAAAAACGGGTGACGGACGACTTCAATCGTCGCCTGGAAGAATATAAACGCGACTACCCCGAAAAATACAAAAGCGAAACCGTCGTTGTGGAAGAACTTGACAAGCAGCAGATGAAGGGCAATCTTTTCAATAAGATTTTCATTCTTGCAAGCGTGTTCTTCTTTTATATCGCGTACAACGCGCTCGTGTCGAATTTCACCGTGTACAGCGACGTAATGCTCGGCTTCAAAATGCCGCAACTGCCGCTGGTATTCGTCATAATCGGCGCGCTGCCCGGGTTTATATTCGCTTCTCACGTCGCAAAGAAAATCGGCCGTAAGTACACGATAACGATCGGGCTTGCGCTTATGATGGTCGCACTGCTTGCCGCGATGCCGTTTTCCAAAAAAGACTCGGGACTTGAACTGAAAATCCCGCTTGTTTTCTTCTTTATGGTCGAGGGCGTCGGCTACGGCTTTGCAATGGCTAATCTGTATCCGTTTTATCTGGAACTCAGCAAAGCCAAAAACATCGGGCAAAACACGGGTATCTTTGCGGGCTCTACAACCGCCGCAATGGTCGTCACTCCCATTCTCGCCGGCTACGTAATCAAGGAAGTCGGCAAGAAAACGGGCAAGACTTACGTCATCGAACAAATCGTAAACGGCGTCAATACCGAGGTCGTGAAAGTCGGCGATTACAGCGTGCTGTTCCCGTACTGCGCCGTCGCGATACTCGTTGCGCTTGTCTGCATTCTTATCGTGAAATCCGACTACGCAACCGGCGGATTGCGCGACCACATGAAAAAATATTTCACAAAAAGGAAAGCGAAAAAGAATGACTGAATCCTTTTTTACAACGCTTAAAACCGCGGCGGAATCCGTCGGCATAAGCGTTACCGACAACCAATGCGAAAAACTTTACAAATTTTACGAAACGGTGGTTGAATACAACAAAAACGTCAATTTAACTGCCATTACTGACGAAAAAGAGTTTATCGTAAAACATATTGTAGACAGTATTTCCGCCGCAAAATTCATAAAAGAAAACGCCGCCGTCGTCGATATCGGGGCTGGCGCGGGATTCCCGTCGATACCCTTAAAAATTATCCGTGACGATATTGCCGTAATTATGCTTGACGCGCTTTCAAAACGCGTGGATTTTTTAAACTTTGCCGTAAGCGAACTTTCCCTTAAAAACGCAAAAGCCAAACATTTAAGGGCGGAAGAAGCGGGCGAAAAACTTTTAAGGGGGAGTGCCGACGTCGTCGTCGCAAGGGCGGTCGGTCAGACGAATATCCTTCTGGAACTTTCAATCCCTCTCCTTAAAAAGCACGGTATTTTTATAAATTATAAGGGCAAAGATTTGTCCGACGTGGAAACCGCAAAGACGGCGGAAGCCGCACTCAACGCGAAAAAAACCGAAGTTTTCAATTTCTGTCTTCCTTTTGACGCCGGCGAAAGAAACGTCGTCGTTTACGAAAAGATTGAAGACACTCCGAAAATTTATCCGAGAAAATTCGGCACAATCAAAAAAAATCCGCTGTGAAAACAGCGTTTTTTTATTTTATCCGCTTTTTATTTTCCTATGTTTCACAAAAATAATGTTTCACAAATTTTTGTAAATAATTGATTATTCGCCTTTTTAATGTTATACTGAAAAAAAATACTTTTACATACGAGGTGTTTTATGTCAAACAAAGGTATCGGAAAAGGTCTTGCTGCCTTGCTCGGCAATATGAAGGAAGAAGAAACGATTGCGGAAAAAAGCGAATCCGCCGTATCCCGCGAAATAATGAACGTCGATATTTCCCTTATCGACACCAACCCTTATCAGCCGCGTAAAGTTTTTGACAAAGCCGCTCTGGAAGAACTTGCGGCGTCGATTAAGACATTCGGCATTATCCAGCCTCTGATAGTTTTGAGAAGCGGCAATAGATACGTCATAATCGCGGGCGAAAGGCGTTTCCGCGCGGCGCGACTTGCCGGTCTTACCTCGGTGCCGTGCGTCGTAAGGGAACTTACCCCGCGCGAAATGAGGGAAATCGCCCTTATCGAAAACCTTCAACGTGAGGACTTGAACCCTGTCGAAGCGGCGGAAGGTATCGCGGAACTTATCAAATCGTGCGACCTGACGCAGGAAGAAGCGGCGGAACGTATCGGAATGAGCCGCCCCGTCGTAACAAACCTTTTAAGGCTCTTGTCGCTTGACAAAGAAGTTCTGGAACTCGTAAGGTCGGGCAGACTTTCGGGAAGCCACGCAAGATGTCTTGTCGTCGTTACCGACCCCGAAGTGCAGGTATATTACGCAAACAAAGCGTGCGACAACAAAATGTCGGTAAGGGATCTGGAACAGCAAATCCAACTTTATCTCGGCAGGAAACTTATCCCGACCGGCGCAAGAAAAGAAAAGCAATCGAAGGAACTCAAAGGGTTTGTCAACGATATGAAACGAATCTTTAATACGAAGGTCACGATCCTTGGCGGCGAAGAAAAAGGACAAATCCGCATCAATTATTATTCCAACGACGATTTGCAACGCATTTACGACTTAATCGACAGTTTAAGACGTTAATTTTTAAGATAAAGTATGGAAACCACCAGAATAACCTTGCATAAAATTACCTTGATCGGGAAGTGCGGTTCGTCGAAAGACGGCAAAGATTTCGTCAGAGATTTATGGACGGAATTAAATAAAAACTTTTCGGAAATATCTTATCTTGCAAAGTGGGATGAGTCGGGCGCGCTTAAAGGTTTGTGGGGCGCTATGAGCGATGAATCACTGTCTTTTAAGCCGTGGGAAGGCGGATATGAAAACGGGCTTTATCTTGCGGGTGTCGAAGCCGTCGACGACGCCGTCGCGCCAAGCGGCTGGACAAAATGGGTGATTCCGTCTTTTGAATATATAAAGGCAAAAGTCGAATCGACCGAAACTTTCAAGGAACTTATCGGATACCTTATCGCAAACAAGATAAACCTTGTCGGAAGCGTGCAGAATTTCACCAATCCGAAAACCAACGAAAACTTCCTTATGTTTCCGATAAGAAAAGTCGAAGAAGAAAAGTAACAAAAAGGTTAAAACAAAACACACTGCATTTTTTCGCAGTGTGTTTTTTTGTTTTGGAATAAGTTTATATTAGTTGATAATACGCACTGGCAGAATAAGGTAAAGATATTCGTCTTCCTTCTTTTCCGTAGGTACGATGACGCCGGGCGCGGTCGAAGTCGTGAAGCAAAGTTTCACAAAATCGTCGCTTATCGCGCGCAGGCTGTCCGAAAGATATCTTGCGTTGAACCCGATGTTAAGGTCGTGTCCCAGAAGGTCTATATTGACGATTTCGTTGATGCCGCTGATTTCGCTTTCCGCAGATATCGACATTCTCTTTTCGCGAATTTCAAGTTTTACGACGCTTTTCTTTTCGGTGCGGGTTGCAAGCGACGCGCGGTCGATTGCGGTGTCCAACGCCTTTTTATCGACAAACACGGTTGTTGTGAAGTCGGAAGGAATAATCTTATTGTAGTTAATATATTCTCCTTCGATAAGTCGCGTTACGATTTTGGTGTTTTCGAGATCGACCATGAAATAGTTTTTCTCGATGCTCACCTTTACGTTTTCGTCGCTGTCGTCAAGAAGTTTTGAAATTTCACTCATACTTCTTGCGGGGACGATTATTTTAATATCCGCTCCGCCGTATTCGATTTCTTTTTTGCAATATGCAAGGCGGTATCCGTCTGACGCGACGCCGATGATTTTATTGTCGGAAATTTCAATACTGCAACCTTTAAGCGTTGGGCGGTTATCTTCGCTTGCGGTGCAGAATATAATTTTTTCGATAAGGTTTTTCAACTCTTTCTTTACAATATAAAAAGAGTTTTCGTCGTTGACATTTTTGAAAGCAGGATATTCGTCGGCTTCCATTGTCTGGATATAGCCGTTATTTTCGCCGTAGGTAAGTTTAAGGGTGTTTTCCTCGGACGTATCGATAATAACGTCTTCCTTATCGATTTTTCTGACGTATTCCGTAAAATATTTTCCAAGGATAACAGTTTCTCCTTCGGTGAAAATATCCGCCTTTATTTTCTTTTCGATTGAAAGTTCGAGATCCGTTGCGGTAAGCGTCAAAGTATCTCCTTCCGCTTTCAGTTTAATACCGTTCAATATAGGCATTACTTTCTTTAAGGGAAGGGCTTTTCCCACCTGTGTTAAAGCGTCTGATAAGTCAAGGCTGTCGCAAGAAAGTTTCATCGTTTTCTCCTTAATTATTTATTGTTATTTTATACTTGATGATGATTTTGTTAATAAGGGTTGTGGAAAAGTTGAAGGTGAACGTTTCGCACAAGATATTGACAAAATCGGATTGGTGCCAACAACAAGTTGTGGATTTTGATGTTAACAACTTTGTTGAAAACTTTTAATTATTATGAACATATCTACAATCAGCGTTTATAGAGCATATCTTTTATGTCGTTGATTTGTATTTTTAGTTTTTGTGACGCGCCGCTATTTGATGAAAGCAAGTCCGAAATTTTGTCGCGCGCGTGGATTATCGTCGCGTGATCGCGGCCGCCGAAAATACCGCCGATCGACACAAGGGGAACGGAAAGCATGTCGCAGATAAGATAAATCGCGATCATTCTTGGCTCCACAAATTCCTTGTTTTTCTTTTTACCGATGACGTCGTTTTCTGAAACGCCGAAATATTTGCAGGTTGTCGAAAGCACGTCGTATGCGTCAAAGTGTTCCTTTTTCGTTTCGATATACCCGGAAAGAGCCTCTTTCGCAATCGCAAGCGACGCCGGCTGTCCCGAAAGTTGGGAATAAAACATAACCTTGTTCAGAAGCCCTTCAAGGTCGCGGATGTTGTTTTCCATATTGCTGGCGATAAACGACGCTACTTCGTCCGAAAGATAAAAATTTTCGGCGTCGGCTTTCTTTTTGAGAATTGCGATTCTCGTTTCGATATCGGGCGGCTGAATGTCCGCAAGAAGTCCCCACTGGAAACGGGTGCGAAGCCTTTCTTCAAGGGGCGCGATTTCCTTTGGCGGACGATCCGACGAAATAATGATATGTTTGTCGTTCTGATATAAATCGTTGAAGGTGTGGAACAACGCCTCCTGCGTGCCTTGTTTCGACGCGATAAACTGAATATCGTCAATCATAAGCACGTCGACGGAACGATATTTTTCACGGAAAGCGACGCTCGTTTTGGAATCTCTTATCGACTCCACATAGTCGGCGATATACTTGTCCGTCGTGATGTACATTATGCGTTTTTGCGGAAATTTCGCGTTTATGTAATTTCCGATTGCGTGCATAAGGTGGGTTTTTCCAAGCCCGACTCCGCCGTATATAAACAGGGGATTGAAACGACCGCCGGGATGCTCGGACACGGCTTGCGCCGCGGCGAAAGCGATTTCGTTGGATTTCCCGACGACAAAGTTTGAAAAGGTATATTTTTTATTGAACGAAAAACCCGCGTCATCGGATTTTTCAACCTTTTTCACGACAAGTTCGTCCCCAAGGGTATAGTCCTGCTGTTTCAGGCAATCGGCTTTTTCGGACTCGATAATAATCTTAACGTCCGAGATAATGGGGTTGACTTCTTTCACCGCTTCGAGGATTGTTTCGCGGTAATTTTTCACGATTGTGTTTTTGCTGCTCTGACTTCCCGTTTGCAGCACGAGAGTATGACCGATAAAACAAATCGGTTCCAGTTTTTCAATCCATACTTCGTAACTTATTGCTTGAAGTCTTGCTGATAATTTGATTTTGGTGTCGTTCCAAAGGGTATTGATATCGATCATAATAAATATATGATAACATTATTGACCGAAAAAAACAAACAAAATCGGTATATATTATAAAAATAAAGTATATTTATTTAAGAAAGTTTTTTGCGCTTATTTTATCTTTTTTCAGCGACGGTGCCGTTCTTTACGACGTACAGTTTTGACAAATTAAGGGGTTTAACGTCAAATTCAGTACACGTAATCACTGTTTGCGTGCGGTTTGCAAGTTCGATAAGTTTTTCGCGGCGCGCCACGTCAAGCTCGCTCAGCACGTCGTCCAGAAGTAAAATCGGGGCTTCGCCCGTTTCGTTTTTGAAAAGAGTGAGTTCCGCGATTTTGACCGAAAGCGACACGCTTCGCTGCTGTCCCTGCGACGCGAATTTTCTTGCGTCCACGTCGTTTAATATTATTTTAATATCGTCGCGGTGCGGACCTTGCGACGTATACATAAGGGCGCGGTCGCGCTCCACCGACGTCGAAAATGCGGAAAGTAAATTATTGTAAATTTCGTCGTAAGTGTCGCCTTTTATCGCGCACTCGTATTGCAGCGACAGAGTTTCTTTTCCGTCCGACAATTCAAAGTGGGAATCTTTTGCAAGGGTTGAAAGTTTCTTTACGTAATTTTTCCTTGCAAGAATCAGATTCGCGCCGACTTCCGCCATACCATCGTCCCATATCGACAAAAGGGTTTTCAGGTTTTCGTTGCGGTTTTCGTTTTTGAGAAGGGTGTTTCTTTGTTGCAGAATTTTATTGTATTTTGCAAGCGACTTAAAGTAAGTTTTCGATTGTTGAGAAAGGGAAATGTCCAAAAATCTCCGTCGTTCGTCGGGGCCTGCTTTCACGAAACGCATTTCGTCGGGGGAAAAGTACACGACGTTGACGATACCGATAAGTTCGGACAGTCTTTTCACGGGAAGATTGTCGATTTTTATTTTTTTCGCGCCTTTGTTTTCAATTACGATTTCGATGACGTGCGTGCGATATTTTTTTGCGATTTCCGCCTTGATATACGCGCGCTCGGCGTTGAACGAAATAAGCTCCTTTTCGCGGCTCGTACGGGGGGATTTGCCAAGCCCCAACAGATAAATCGCTTCCAGCAGATTCGTCTTTCCGCTTGCGTTTTCGCCGGAAAGCACGTTGATGCCTTGTCCGAAAGTAACGTACGCCGCGTCGTAGTTTCTGAAATTTTTCAGTTGAAGCGATTTGATAAACATACGGTTATTATATCATATCGGAAAAGAAAGTAAAAGAATTTTTAGGAAGTATCGGAAAAACGCGCGGTTTCTTATCCGCGGCGGAAATGTAAAAAAAGACGTCCGCGCCGCAGGGGTTATCAGAACCGAAATAAGAAAAACGGATATATTCCCCCACGACAAATTGAATTTTGCCCTTAAAAGCCCCGAAAATCCCGTAAAAAAGGATAATTTATCAAAAAGACGCGAAAAACATTTTGTAATTTATTGATAATATGTTATAATTATTATACTTATTACTTTATGCGTGCGCACGCATTGCGTACGCGGGAGAGCGTATGCGCGTGTTTTACACGGACGTCGTCGCGATAATCGACGAAGGCGTCGGAAATTCGACCTTGTCCCTGGCTCTTGACGAAATCATTTCGGAAGGCATGATAAAGGTACAAAAAACCGGCGAACCCAGAAGCGTCGTTTTTTACGACGACGAAGACGGAAAACAACATGCTTACATAAGCAATCTGTCTGGGCGCGCGCTTTTTTCACATTTTGAAAAACACGGTTTTATTTTCATATAAACGGAGGTATTATGGAACAACAAAATTTATCTTACGACCAGGGCGCGATACAGGTCCTCGAAGGGCTGGATCCCGTCCGTAAAAGACCGGGTATGTACATCGGCTCGACCGACGAAAGGGGCTTGCATCACCTTGTTACGGAAGTCGTCGACAACAGTATCGACGAGGCTCTTGCCGGATACTGCGACAAAATCATCGTTTCGATTGAAAAGGACGGCAGCTGCAAAGTCATCGATAACGGCCGCGGAATCCCCACGGGCATTATCCCGAAAGAGGGCAAATCCGCCGTTGAAGTCGTTCTGACGAAGTTGCACGCCGGCGGAAAATTCGGCGGCAGCGGCTATAAAATCTCGGGCGGACTGCACGGCGTCGGCGTATCCTGCGTGAACGCATTGTCCGAATGGCTGGAAGCCACCGTTTACCAGAACGGAAAAATATACAAACAAATTTTCAACAGGGGCATCGCGCAACGTCCGTTGCAGGAAGTCGGCACGACCGACCGCACCGGCACGACGATTCAGTTTTATCCCGATCCCGAAATTTTCGAGACGCTCGATTTCAATTACGACACGATGAAAATCCGCCTGCGCGAACTTGCGTATCTCAACCGCGGGTTGACCATTCAGCTTATCGACCGCCGCGAAGAGCCCGCACGCGACGAAACTTTCCATTACGAAGGCGGTATCGTCCAATTTGTCGAAAGTCTGAATAAAAACAAAGAGACCGTTTTCCCGGAGGTCATTTATTTTGACGAAAGTTACGAAAACGGCGAGGTCGAAATCGCGATGCAGTACAACGACAGTTATTCGGAAACCATTTTCGCGTTCGCCAACAACATCAATACCGAAGAAGGCGGCACGCACCTGGAAGGTTTCAAAAACTCGCTCACCAAAATCATCAACGATTACGGCAAAAACAACAATATTTTAAAAGGCGACGAAAAACTTTCGGGCGACGACGTCAGGGAAGGCTTGACGGCGGTTATTTCCGTGAAACTCACCAACCCGCAGTTCGAAGGTCAGACCAAGACGAAACTCGGCAACAGCGAAATGCGTACGGTCGTCGCAAAGGCTATGGCCGAAGGGTTGGGCTCGTATCTCGAAGAACACCCCAAAGAAGCCAAAGATTTGATTATGAAAGGCGTTCTCGCCCAGAAGGCACGAGAAGCCGCAAGGAACGCGCGCGACCTTGCAAGGCGCAAATCCGCCCTTGAAAGCACCACGCTACCCGGCAAACTTGCCGACTGTTCGGACAAAGATCCTTCTCTTTGCGAAATTTACCTTGTCGAGGGCGACTCCGCAGGCGGCAGCGCAAAGATGGGGCGCGACAGACGTTTTCAGGCAATACTGCCCCTCCGCGGTAAAATCCTGAACGTTGAAAAGGCAAGGCTCCATAAGGTCCTTGAAAACGAAGAAATAAAGACGATGATCACCGCGTTCGGCGCGGGCATCAAGGAAGATTTTGACGAAAGCAAGCTTCGTTACAACCGCATTATTTGTATGACGGATGCCGACGTTGACGGCAGCCATATCCGCATACTTATGCTCACGTTCTTCTTCCGTTTCATGCGCCCGCTCATCGAAAACGGCCACGTTTATATCGCGCAGCCCCCGCTTTACAAAGTCACGAAGGGCAAAACCGTCAAATATTGTTATTCCGACGACGAACTTAACGAATATCTCGATTCCGTCGGAAGAAAGGGCAACGAAATTCAGCGTTACAAAGGTCTTGGCGAAATGGACCCCGAACAACTTTGGGAAACCACGATGGATCCGAAATCCCGCACGCTGCTGCGCGTAAATATGGATGACGCGATCGCCGCGGACGAAATATTCACCGTTCTTATGGGCGAACAGCCCGAACTGCGCCGTCAGTTTATCGAAGACAACGCGACGCTCGTAACAGAACTTGACATTTAAGGAGAGATGAAAAATGATAATCAAAAATAACGATTCTCAGAAAGATAAAGATTTCGTCGAACATCTCGGGATGTCGAAAATCGTCAAAATCGACCTTGACCAGGAAATGAAAAAATCGTTCATCGCCTACGCAATGGCGGTCAACGTATCCCGTGCGATTCCCGACGTCAGGGACGGTCTGAAACCCGTACACCGCCGTATCCTTTACAGCATGAGCGAACTTAATCTGACCTGCGACAAGCCGTTCAGAAAGTGCGCGCTTATCGTCGGCGACGTTCTCGGCAAATATCACCCCCACGGCGACAGCTCGGTTTACGACGCTCTCGTAAGGCTTGCTCAGGACTTCTCGATCCGCTGCCCGCTTATCGACGGACACGGCAACTTCGGCTCGGTCGACGGCGACCCCGCGGCGGCTTATCGTTACACCGAAGCAAGGCTTTCCAAAATCGCCAACGAAATGATCCGCGACCTTGACAAACGCGTCGTGGACTTTTGCCCAAACTTTGACGACACGCGTGAACAGCCCGTCGTGCTTCCTTCGCGTTACCCCAACCTTCTCGTGAACGGTTCGGACGGTATCGCCGTCGGTATGGCGACGTCCATTCCCCCGCATAATCTCGGCGAAGTTATCGACGCCACCGTCGCTCTTATGGAAAATCCCGAACTGGAAGTCGAAGACCTTATGAAATTCGTTCCCGCGCCCGATTTTCCGTCGGCAGGCATAGTTCTCGGCCGTGCGTCCATTCGTCAGGCATACAAAACCGGTCGCGGCGGCTGCATAATCCGCGCCCGCACCGAAATCGAAGAAATGGCAAACGGCAGGACGAGAATTGTCGTTACCGAACTTCCGTATCAGGTCAACAAGGCGCGCCTTATCGAAAATATCGCCGACCAGGTCAAAGACAAGCGAATAGAGGGCATTTCGGACATTAAGGACGAATCCGACCGTCACGGTCTCCGCGTCGTAATCGACATCAAAAAGGACGCGAACGCGCAGGTCGTTCTGAACACGCTTTACAAACAAACCCAGATGCAAATCAGTTTCAGTATGATTATGCTTGTCCTTGCCGATAAAAAACCGCGCATTCTCAATCTGAAAGAAATCCTGACTTATTACATCAAGCATCAGGAAGACGTCATCACCCGCCGTACGAGGTTCGACCTTGAAAAGGCGGAAGAAAGGGAACATATCTTAAAAGGTCTTGCAATCGCGCTTGCGAACATCGACGAGGTCATTAAGGTCATCAAAGAAAGCGCCGACAACGACTCCGCCGCGAAAGCCCTTATGGAAAGGTTCCTTCTCAGCGACAAGCAGGCGGCGGCAATCCTTGAAATGAGACTTCGCAGACTTACTTCTCTGGAAGTCGAAAAGATCAACGACGAACTTGCCCAAAAAGAAGTCGAAATCGCCAACTACAAGGAAATTCTTGCCGACATCAACAAGGTCAACGACATCGTCAAGAAAGAACTTTTGGAGGTCAAGGAAACGTACAATACGCCGCGTCGCAGCGAAGTTTCCTACGATTATTCCGAAATCAATATCGAAGACCTTATCGAAAAGGAAGACATCGTCGTTTCGATGACTCACGGCGGATACGTCAAACGTCAGCCCGTTGCGGAATACAAGAGCCAGCACAGGGGCGGCGTGGGCATCACCGCGCATAAGACGAAAGACGAAGACTTTGTGGAAAGCATCTTCACGACGTCCACCCACGACGACCTTATGTTCTTCACCAACTTCGGCAAGGTTTACGTCATCAAAGGGTATGAAATTCCCGAGGCGTCCAGGAACTCCCGCGGGCGCGCGGTCATCAATATTTTGCAGCTCGATCCCGGCGAAAAGGTCGCGACGCTTCTTCCCGTGCCCGAACGCGGCGAAGGCTATCTGATGCTCGCAACCAAACAAGGGCTTATCAAGAAAACGGCATTATCCGAGTTTGAAAGCATCAGAAAGACCGGTAAAAAGGCGATTCGGTTGGTTGACGGGGATGAACTCATCGCGGCAATGATCACGAAAGGCGATGAAGAACTTATCATCGCGTCGCACGAAGGCAAGTGTATCCGCTTCCGTGAGGCAGACGTCCGCGCAATGGGCAGAGACTGCCAGGGCGTACGCAGTATGAAGCTGAACCCCGGCGACTACGCCGTCGATATGGCAATGGTCGAAGAAGACAAAGAAGTTCTGACAATCTCCGAAAACGGCTTCGGAAAACGCTCCTCGCCCGACGAATACCGCGTGCAAGGCCGTGCGGGTATGGGCGTCAAAGCGGGCGTATTCAACGAGGAAACCGGAAAACTCGTGTGCCTGAAAATGATCAACGCCGACAACGATATTATGATTATCGCCGACAACGGCATCATTATCAGAGTCGCGGCGGACGAAATTCGCAAGATCGGCAGGGATACCAAGGGCGTAAAAGTCATGAACCTCAGGGAAGGCAGCAAGATTATGTCGATTGCGGTCGTCCCGCACGAAGAACCCGAAGAAGAAGTCGTGCTTGACGAAAACGGCAATCCCGTGACGACGACCGAAGACGTGACGGAAGTAACGTCTGCGACAGATTCCGAATTCCCCGTCGATAACGAAAGCTCGGAAGAAGCGGCGGAAGTCAACGCCGAAATCAACGCCGTAAACGAAACCGTTTCCGACGAAGAATAAGGCAAATCAAACAAAACAGAAAGCATCGCGAAAGCGGTGCTTTTTTATTTGGTGTTTACGAATTATATAAGGATATAGCGTTATCGACACGGCGAAAACCTTGTCGCGAACACGACTTTGCCGAAATTTTAAGTATCTTTTATGAAAAATTTTTAATAAAATTAAGGCTTATGCTTAAAAATGAAAGAAAATGGAGCAGGAACATGAAAAAGAGGATTTTGAAAGTTTTGGTAGTAACGATTATTGCGATATGTTCGTTTTCGCTTGTCGCCTGCAACAGTGAAAACGACAAAAGCGGCGGACTGAAAAAAACGACTGCCGTCGCGCCGACAGTTTACGACGTGAGCGAAAAAGAAAGCGCGGTGGAAAATGCGGCAACAGTCGATTTGTCGACTCTTTCAAAAGACGTGAACGCGGACGGAGCGACCGTGCTTTCAAACGACGTAACGACGATTACGAGCGCGGGCAGTTATATATTGACGGGCGCGTACGCGGGGATAACCGTGAGCGTCGGCAACGGCGAAACGGCGCATCTGTTTCTGAACGACGCGACGATATCGGGCGGCACGGGAATCGCGATTTCAAACACGAATAAAAAATCGACGCTTATAATCACCGCGTGCGAAAACACCGAAAACGAAGTGGCAAGTAAGGGTGACGACGTGAACGCGATCCACGTCAAAGGCACGCTGAAAATCAATGGCACGGGAACGATAAAAGTAAGCGCGAAAAAGAACGGTATCAAGGTTTCAAAAGGGCTTTCGATTGCGGATTCTACGATAAATTTGACCGCCGGAAACCACGCTTTGTCCGCAAGGTTCATTGAAACGGAAAACGCCAAAATAAACGTTTTATCCGCTGGAAAAGACGCGTTAAATGCGGAATGTGACGATGAAACGCAAGAGTTTACTTTGAACGAAGGATACGTTTCTTTTAAAAACAGCAAGGTTTTTGCAAGCGTCTCGGGCGACGGAATTCAGGCGGACACGTTCGTATATATCACGGGCGGAAGCGTGGATATTGAAACCTCGGCAACGTTTGTGAGTTACAGCGAAGAAAGCATGGCGGCATACGACCTTACCGAGGACGATTTCAGATATATCAAAAGCGGCGACACCTATAAAAAGGTTGCCGACGACGTAGCGACAAAGGGCGCGCGATACGCGATGATTCAAAGCGCGAAAGGCATCAAGTGCGGCGAAATTAAATATGAAATCGACGGCACGGAATACGCCGTCACAAAAAATTCGAATTACTTTATCGTCATTGACGGCACACGCGTGAAAATAGATTCGTCCGACGACGCGATCCACACGAACTCCGGAAACGTGCTTATAAAAAGCGGCACGCTTGATCTTACCACTCTCGACGACGGAATCCATGTCGACGAACTTGTGAAAATCGACGGCGGCGAAATCACCGTGAACGGCGCATACGAAGGAATCGAGGGCGCATACGTTGAAATAGGCGGCGGCACGATTTACATCACCGCAAGCGACGACGGCATAAACGCCGCAAGCGATGACGAAAGCGTGAACGAACATATTATTATCTCGGGCGGAACGATAACGGTCGACGCGTCGGGCGACGGCTTGGACAGCAACGGCACGATTTACGTCACGGGCGGCACGCTTATCGTATACGGCCCCACGACGGGCGCGGACACAGGACTTGACGCAGACGGCGGAATCCTTATCGACGACGGCAACGTATTCGTCGCGACAACCAAAGAAATGATTGAAATCCCCGCGTCGAACTCAAAATCCAACGTGCTTGTGTACGGTGTAAACACGGTTCAGGCGGGCTCGGAAATCATTCTGACAAACGCGGACGGCGGCGAAATGGTCCGCATAACGCTCAAAAAACAGGCGCAGGCGATAATCCTGTCAACGCCCGAACTCGCAACCAACGGCACGTATAGTCTGTATGCGGACGAAAACCTTCTTGCAAGTTTTTCGGTGACCGAAACGATAACGGCAATCGGCGTGCGGTCGAACGGCGGACAGGGCGGACAACCCGGCGGTTAACCCGGCGGACAGGGCGGAAATCCCCCCACTCCACGAAATTAACACAGATCACAATCCATAATTCCTTAATCCTAAAACACATCAAAAGACAATACCACCGCGGTTGCGGTGGTATTGTCTTGCCCCGCGGCGCACACTGCGCTTTTGAAATCGCATTATCGGGGAGATAATGCTCACTCTTTTGCTTGTGTGTGCCTTTTCCTCCGCGTCGTATGCTTCATTCTTGACCAGACAATCGTCGCAAGCGACAAATGTCTGTCTTACGCTCGCATACTCCTTTTCCCAACGGGTACACAGTATCCCGTTGGGACCCATTATACAGTATCCCGCGGGGTCCCCGTATTTTCGCTCGCAATGACAATTTTTAATCCACAACGTGCCTAAGGCACACATCGCGCCGAAGGCACATCGCTTTTGCCTACAGGTAAAAACATCGCACCATCGCTTTTACAAGGTATCCCTTCCGGGAGATGCGTCGTATGCTTCTCTTTTGACCAACCGACTGTCGCAAGCAACAGTCGGTTGTCTTATGCTTGCATACTCCTTTTCCCCGCATTTTCGCTCGCAAAGACATTAAGTACTTCGTGCGGCATAAAAACGAAAAATTTTTTTCGGGCAAAAAGGACTTTGTGCGCGAAAAATATTGAAATAAACCTTTTCACTGTGTTATAATTACTTTATCTTTTAATAACGTTGGAGGAAATTATGGCAGATTTTGACTTCAAAGCCGCTTCCGAAAGTATGATGGACTTTATTAAGAAAGTCGAAACGGAAATCGGTCCTCGTCTCCCGGGTTCCGACGAAGAACGCGCCGGCGCCAAACTCATCAAAGAAGAATACGAAAAGAATATCGGAATCAAGCCCGTGTCCGAGCCGTTCAAGGTTGCACCCGAAAGCGGAATCGGCTCGATCCCGTACATCGGTATCGGCGGACTTATCGCGCTTATCGCGTTCTTTATTTACCCGATAGCGGGCGCGGTAATCGCTGCGCTTTGCTTCATATACTTCGCGCTTATGGGCGGTTTCTACACGCAGATTTTCGATTTCCTTTGGAAAAAGAAAGACACCGAAAACTTCTATACCGTGCAGGAGCCTTTGTCAGGCAAGACAGACTATACCATCGTGTTGTCCGCGCACTACGACAGCAGCTGGAACTGGAATCTTGCAAAGAAAAACCCCAAAACGTTCATTCCGAAAATCGTTTACGGCGTCGTAGGGCTCCTTTCGATTCTGGTGTTCGGATTCGTGTTGCAGTTTGCCGCGGACGGGACGTACGCTAATCCCTTGTGGACAAACGCCGCAACCATCACCACATGGAAATGGTACGCATACGTCGGATATATCCTTCCCATCGTCTGCATTCCGGGGCTTTACTTCATCACGCAATTCCTGTCGCACGACAAAACCATCGCGTCCCCCGGCTGTATGGATAACCTTACGGGCATCGGCTTGAATCAGGAAATCGCAAAGCATTTCAGCGCGCATCCCGAAGATCTGCCCGAAAACTGCCGTCTTATCTGCGCCGCTATGGCTTGCGAAGAATCCGGTCTCCGCGGCTCGCGCGCGTTCGTGAAACACCATAAAGACGATGGTATGCTCAAAAATTGCTATCAGATCAACGTCGACAGCATCTCCGACGAAGACTACTTCGAGGTCATTCAGGGCGACGCCGCGCAAATGTGCAAATTCGATATGGAACTGGGCGATATGCTTTACGAATCCTTGCAGGAACTCGGACTTGTCAAAAAGACGGGCAGAATATGGAATCCCGTCGGCGGTTGCGACAGCACCCCGTTCTGCCGTGCAGGCGTGAAAACCATCACCTTCGCCGCGCAAAACCCCATCGCCACCGATTATTACCACACTTCCAACGATAAGTCGGATCGCTTAAAGACCAGCGTTTTCGAGGGCGGTATCGAAGCGGTGTATAGGACGATCAAAAAGATCGGCGCAAAAGAAGACGCGAAACGTCAATAATTTGCGTGCTTTCGAGTTTTCGGCAGAACTTGCTCGGTTGCGTACGAAATAGTACGCGCGCTCGCAAAACCTGCCGAGAAACGTCAACGGGGACCCCGCGGGATACTTGTACCCGTGGGGCGGCAGACCATCAAATTCTTGACGTTTCGTACAACATATATAAATTAATGCACCCCAAGTGGGTGCTTTTTTTGTGTTGTTTTCCCCATTCAGGGAGCCTGCGCGCCGCTAACCCTGAATTCCCCTTTCACGGGTTTTGAAAAGCGTGGTTTCCAAAACCCGAACAGCGGTGCGGCAAGGTTGTTGAAAAAACGTATGCTTGACAAAACGCGAGAGATAAGGGTATAATTTTTTCAAGAAGTTGTCGCTTTTCTCAATCAAAAAACAAAAGACAACAAAAGGGAGAAAAATATGAAAAAGAAACTTATTTTAGGCTTGACAGCGTTCGCGGTATTTTTCACGACGCTGTTTTCTTTTACCGCGTGCACAAAAGACAAGGTAAACATCAAAAAAGGAATGAAACCCGAAAAGGTGTTTGAAATGCTTGCAAACGCCAAAATCACTTCCCTTACGGTAGAGGGAAAAAGAGGAGAAGAAGTGACGCGTCAGACGATCACTACGGAAGGATATACGATGACGCAAACAGGAGGAGAAGACGACGGCTTCCATGCGGAAATCTATGACGGAAAACGAAAATATTCCATAACAAAAAATGCAGAAAAAGACAGCATCGAAATTATGGATATGATGGGAGTAAAAGACGACGGTATTATTCAGGTGAAGCAATATATTCTTACAATGTATCTTTTGTGGCCGCTTTCCGATTATATTTATAACGAGAGAAACGGGTATGAAAACAATTTTACGGTAAACTTCGAGAAAGATAAAATAATATTCGATTACAAAACCCAAGATTATACATGTACGATTTACGGAATCAACAACACAACGCTCGAAATACCCGATAAATATAAAGATTATGCGACGCGTCCAACAACCAAATATCTTGCGAATTTTGAAGACACGGAAGGCGGGCTCGCCTATACGGGATTAAACGAGTGGATAGATGATGAGTTTGTCATTCCCGAAAAATTTGACGGAAAGGACGTTGTAGCGATAAAACTTGTTGAATACTTCTACAAATGCAAAAAAATAACGATTCCCGTCAGCATAAAGAAAATTGATGGGTTTTCATACTTTTTTGGCAATATCGATGAAATGTATTATACCGGTACAAAGGAACAATGGAACGCCATTGAGTTGACAGGAACAGAAGTTAATGAAGACAAAACGGTGCATTGCTCGGACGGCGACGTTTTAATCACAAGGAACTAAGGGGGAAAGAAAGATGAAAAAGAAAATAATATTGATATTAACGGCAATAATACTTGTCCTTTCCACGGCGATAGTATGCGTTGCATGCAAAGACGCAAAAACCGTAAAATTTGACAAAAAAATGGACGCGGGCGAAATATTGTCGGCGCTCATAAAAACCGATATAAAAAACCTTACCGTGGAAACAACAAACAAAAAACATAATACCGTTTCTACATATTATTTAACTCAACACGGATACAGCGCTCGCTATGAACAAGAAGGAAGAGAGACTTCGGTAGGAATGAGCTTTTATGAGGACGGGAAATACTACTATATGGAAAAAAGAAGCGCTGACGACGTGGAAAAGTATGCAATATCGCTCAAAGATTGCGAGATAGACAAAGAAAGCGTAGATAGTGTAAAATCAGAGATTAACAGTCTATTATTCTCTCTTTACGGAATAGTAAACAACAACGGGAAAGAAAAGGATACTGTTCGCGTAGAAAACAAAAACAGTTTTGTCATAGAAAACGAGGAAGAAAAGAGTGTTTATAAGGATTTTAACAAAACAAAGATTTATATTCCGAAAGAACTGGCGGAGTATAAGACTTTTGAAACCATATCGACAGGGGATTATATAGAATCAGAAGACGAAACCGGCTATGTGTTTCGCGGATTATTGAGTTATGTCGGAGCATATAATGAGTTAAGATATAGGCTGAAAACTTATACCATTCAATCGGAATTTACGAAAGACGGCAAGACCTTGCCTGTAAAAGTTGCCAATTTAAGTGATTATAGAATCGATAAATTCATTATTCCGACAAGTATCGAAAAAGTCTCGTTTAGCTATTCGTCATCCGATACGGAATTCTGTTATTTAGGAACGAAAGCCGATTGGGAAAGCAAAGTAACCGTTGAAACATATCCTTATGAAGACATCGTTGTGAAATGTTCGGACGGCGAAGTCACGGTGAAAAAACAAGCAACGGAAAACCCGTAAAACAAAACAAAATAATCACCAAAAAAGCACCTTTTTGGTGCTTTTTTTGATAGCCAGAATTCTATATTGTATATAAAAAATACATATCGCTTGCAAATATATTTTTGATATAGTATTATAATTATTAGTAAAAAATGCGATATTGTTTCGTTACGATATATCGGAGGAACTATGAAAGGCGGTTTTGGAAAATTTCTTACATTCATTTTAGGGCTTGTCGTGGGCGTATTGCTTGTCGGCGGTACGATTGCGGGCGTGGTGTACTACGCGGTGGCGGCGGTTTCCGTCAACGACGTGGAAAACTACACAAAGCAGGAATTCACTTTCATCGACAAGGACGCTGAAATCCGCAACAAATCCATACTTGACATTTACGATATGGTGAAAGGCGGCAACATCAAGGAGACGACGGTGTCCGACGCGAAGCGTATTTTCGGCATCGACATCATCAAAATCCTTGAAAACTCGCTTGAAATCACGGTGGACGACAAAAGTCGCGAAACGCTTGGCGCATTAAAGGTCGCGGACGTTTTCAAAGACGATAATTTGAAAGTCGTGCTCAACTGCTTTACGCTTGGCGACGTTCTGAAAAAGACGGGTATCGACACAACCACGGGGCTTGCAAGCAAGCCGATTGTGCAGGAACATATTTCGGAGCCCGTCATCGACGGATTCAATGCGCTGCTTAAATCGTTGGAAATCAACGAAATGACCATTGCCGAAATGCAATATCTTCTCGGCGTGTCGTTTGGCGCGGGCGGCGTGCTGGACACTGTCGCAAACGTGAAAATCGGCGATCTCAATTCCGCGATAAACAACATTAAGTTTGAAGACGTTTTGCCCGATTTCGACCGTGACCTTTATACCGAATGGGATTACCAAAACAACACGGCGGTCTTGTACAGAAGATCGCGCGCGCAGTTCCCGCAGAAAACGCTCATCGCAGCAAATGGCACGAGCGAATACTTTGAGTACGTTTCAAACGACAAAAAAGTCAGCGGCGAAACTTATTATCTTCTTGACGCCGACGCGGGCACGATAAAAGTCAGCGACGCCGGCAACTGGAAACTCAAAGCAGGGGCGGAACTTCCCTACTTCAAAAACAGATACGATAAATCGGGCAATCAAAACCGTTTCGGCATCGCATACGTCGTGCCCGAAGACAGCCACGGTATGACGGTTACCGAAAGATACGACGCCGATTATTCGACGAAGAACGAAAGCGGTTTGTTCTATTATGAATACGATTTTGTAACGGCAACGGAAGCGGGCATTGAATATTTTTACCGTGTAGGCGCGGCAGTCCGCACGAAGATTCAGGACGCAACCGGAACAGAACCCGCAAAATACGCCGAAATCATTGAATGGCGCGGATACGTCGAAACGACAAAGACGGACTATTTCGAGGCAGAACCGTGGAAAACTTACGGTTACAGCAGAGACGGAAAAGTCACCGACGAAGAACTCACGGAATATTCGTCAACCGATTCTTTGGTGAGATACGCTCTTATGCACGTCGGGAAGAGCGAGCCCGTCCTTAAAGCGCTTGCGGACGAAACTCTCAACACCCTTGACAGCGCGATCGGCGATATGAAACTCGGTCAGGTCATCGAGATTACCGACGACAGCGCGGACATTCTGAAAAAGCTGAAAGACAGCAAAATTTCCGAAATCGACAAAGACGTCAAGAACGTCAAAGTCGGCGATATTATGAAGGTTGTTTCCGTCACGACCGCAGAAAAAGCGACGGACGGCGAATATATCGCGCTTCCCGCACTTTCCGCGGGCAAAGAATACAAAGGCACGTTTATCACCGCAAAAGAAGGGGATAAAACCGTATATCTTGTAAAATATAAAGACGGACTTGCCGGCTTTGGCGATAGATACAACATCACCGAAAAGGCAAGCAACGGCGTTGTCGTCGCGCTTTCCGAAAAGACCATCGGAGAGTTGCAAACCGCAGGTATCGACGACCTTGTAAACACCGCGCGACTTTCCGACGTCATGGACGTGGACGGCGACGTATTTGTTTTGGACTCGACTGCCGACGCGAAATTTATCCTTGACGAAGACGCAAACAACGAAAACGGATTCTTCCGTCTTGCGGCGGCGGGCGAAACGGCTGAATATAAGAGAGTATACGAAGGCGACGGAAACGCTGTCGTCAAAAAACTTTCGACAATCGGCGTAAACAATATTGCCGCCCGTATGGACGACGTTGTCAACAGCACGCTCTTAAAGGAAGTCGTCGAAGTCAAAGAAAGATATAAATTAAAAGTCGCGACGGCGGCGGACATCGGCAACACAAGCGTCAGGAAGTATATCTCGCTTGCCGACGTTTACGCAGCCCCCGAATACGCGGGAACGTTCAACGTGGGTTACGTGGAGACCGCTCCCGACACGGACATTAAATTCGTGCGCGCAACAGGCACGATTGCAGCGGGTGTCACGCAGTACGTGATTGTCGATAAGGCAAGTTCGGGCGTGCTTGTCGGATTGCAGGACAAAACCATCGGTACGCTTTCGACGGGCGTCGATGAAGTCGTCAACGGAGCAACGCTTTCGGACGTTCTGGAAATCGACGGCAAAGTTTACGTCAAAGCGACAGACTTCGACGCGGCGGTTGCATTAAGCCACGATAAAATCGGGCAACACGTCGCATATTATAAGGACGGCAACCTGTTCCTGGAAGCGGGTTACGTCAGAAACAACAACGGCGATTACGTATATCTTGACAAAGAACAAGACGGCACGCCGGTTAACGACCATATCAAGTTCGGGACGCTTTACAACGAACACGGGGTAGAAGAAACCGACGGAGCATACTTTAAGTACAACGGAAATCTTTATAAATTGTCCGATTATAAACGCTATAAGTTTGACGGCGAAACCGCAACCGAATACTATGCCTGCATTTACGACGGCGAATCCGACAAAATCCTTTCAAAAATGGCAACGATGACCGTTAAGGACCTTGCCGACAGCGGCACGATGGACAAAATCGTGAAAGATATGCGTATCGGCGACGTGATGGAACTTAACGACACAAACAGCATTTTATACGGGCTCGGAAACAGCAAGATTTCTTCAATCGAAGCCGAAGTTTCCGACAAAATCAAAGTCGCAACCTTGCGTGAACTTAACACCTGGGGCAATCTCGGTTTGACCGAAGAAGAATTGAACAAGACCGTCAAAGGAACGACGAAAAAAGTGGGCGACATGAAGGCGGCGGAGTTTTTGAAATTAGCGATTCAATTCGCAACAAATCCATGACCTATCATGTTAGAAAATACAAAGACGAGGATCGCGACGCCGTAAGGAAGATTTGCCACCTTACGGCGACCGCGCCCGCATACGTCAAAAATCCGGAACTTGTTGCAACGCTTTACGCCGACTATTATATCGAGTTCGAGCCCGACGGAATCTTTATTCTTGCGCGGGACGAAGACGACGTTGCGGTCGGATATATTCTGTCAAGTCTTGATTACAAAACTTTTGTGAAGACATTCACCAAATACGTTATGCCGCGCGTCAGAAAACTTTCAAGGATTGAAGCGTTCACGCACTTTTTCGCATTCCGCCAAAGTTTGTATATGGACGCGAAAAAATATCCCGCGCACCTGCATATCGACATTTTGCCCGAGGCACAGCACAAGGGATACGGCACGAAACTTATGGACGCCCTCATGGATTACCTTGCCGAAAAGGGCGTGAAAGGCGTGCATCTGGGGGTAGGCGGCGACAACGCGGGCGGCATCAGGTTTTACGAAAAGTACGGATTTACGATGATACACGACTTTGGAAAGATGGGAAAAGTCTTTGCCAAACAAATTAAAAAGTCATAATTTTGCGATATTCTGCTTTTTCGGCGGAACCCGAAAAATCGTGTACGCCAAGTACACTGGATTTTTCAGAACCCGCCGAGAAAAACACAATCTCATCAAAATTCTGACTTTTTATGGGCAGGGGACCCCGCGGGATACTGTGTACCCGTGGGGAGAAGGCGCACACAAGCAAAAGAGTGAGCGTTATCGCTTGCGATAACGTGATTTCAAAAGCGAAGTTGTGCGACGCAATTCTCGCCGTTTTAGGAAAGTTAAACATCAAAAATTCTGACTTTTTAGGGAATCCTTGTTATAAAACCCACGCAAGATACTTTTGTACTTGCGTGGAGAAAAGGAGCACACGAGCAAAAGAGTGAGCATTATCGTCCCCGATAACGTGATTTCAACAGCGCAGCAATCGGGGACCCCAAAAGATACTTTCGTACTTTTGGGGAAAAGGAGCACACGAGCAAAAGAGTGAGCATTATCGTCCCCGATAATGCGATTTCAAAAGTGAAGTGTGCGACGCGTGTGCGACTAGTTGACAATTTGCGTAATAATAAATATAATATATTAAACTCACAGGCGATGAGAAACAAGAGTAGCGCAGGACGCCATCAAGAGAGAAAACCCTTTGGCTGCAAGGTTTTTTGGATAAATGCGGGAAAGTGCGGTTTTGAGCCTTACGGGAGGAAATGCCCGTGCGTGCGCGCAAACGTTATTGCGCTATCCTTGATTGAGGTGGAACAACGGAGTTAATTTCAGCCCGTCCTTAAAGGAAACTTTTCGGACGGATTTTTTATTAAAGGAAGGTAAAAATGTCGGGATATCTCAAAAGTTACGTGGCGGCGGCAATGGAAAAAGATCCTGCCGCGACAAGCAAAATTATGGTGCTGTTTACCTATCCCGGGGTAAAGGCGCTTATGTGGCATCGTCCCGCAAACTGGTGTTACAGACACAAAATGAAATTCCTTGCGCGGGTAATTTCGCAACACGTGCGGTTCTGGACGGGCATTGAAATTCACCCGGGCGCGACAATCGGCAAGGGAGTGTTCATCGACCACGGCGCGGGAGTCGTCATCGGCGAAACGGCGGAAGTCGGCAACAACGTTACACTTTATCAGGGCGTAACGCTTGGCGGCACGGGCAAAGACGCGGGCAAACGACACCCCACGATCGAGGACAACGTCGTGATTGCGGCGGGCGCAAAAGTCCTTGGGCCGTTCACCGTCGGCAAGGGAAGTAAGATCGGCGCGGGCAGCGTAGTGCTGAAACCGGTGCCCGAAAACTGCACAGTCGTGGGCGTTCCCGGGCGCATCGTAAAGCAGGACGGAAAGCGCGTGGACAGCTTAAACCAGGTGGAACTTCCCGACCCCGTGCTGGAAGAACTTCGCCGCATAAACGCAAGGCTAACGCAAATCGAAAACCTTTCGGGCATCAACTGTTCGCGTTATTCGATTGCAAACGAAGAAAATACAAAATCAACCGAAACGACAGATTAAAGGAGAAAAAGTATGGTTAAAGTATACAATACGCTGACAAGAAGAAAGGAAGAACTTATTCCGCTTTCGGGCAACAGAATAAATATGTACGCGTGCGGCATCACCGTTTCGGGCGACGCTCACATCGGTCACGCATATCAGGCGCTCATTTACGACATCATCAGAAAGTACCTTGTGAAAAGGGGCTTTGACGTAACGTATGCGAGGAATTACACCGACGTCGACGATAAGATTATCGCAAAATCGAAAGAAACGGGAATCCCTGCCGACAAGTACGCGGCAATGATGATAAAACGCATCGACAAAGTTATGCGTGAGTTCGACGTGGACGATCCCGACATCTGGCTGAAAGCGACGTGCAATATCGACAACATCATTGACTTCATAAAGGGGCTGGAAGAAAAAGGGTACGCCTACGCAACGCCCGAAGGCGACGTGTATTTCTCCGTCGAAAAATTCCCGTCCTACGGCGCGCTCAGCAACAGAAAAACCGAAGAAGCGTTTTCCGGCGTCCGCATTGAAAACGAAGACAACAAGAAAAGCGCGCTGGACTTTGCGCTTTGGAAGTCCGCAAAAGAAGGTGAAATCTCGTGGGACAGCCCGTGGGGCAAAGGACGTCCCGGCTGGCATATCGAATGTTCGGCAATGAACCGCGCGGCTTTCGGCGATCAGATTGACATACACGGCGGCGGCCGCGACCTTATTTTCCCGCATCACGAAAACGAAATCGCGCAGACCGAGGCACTTACCGGCAAAAAATTCGTGAAATACTGGATTCACAACGGGCTTATCAAGGTCAACGGACAAAAAATGAGCAAGTCTTTGGGCAACAGTTTGCTCCTTGAAGACTTGTTGAAAAAGTATTCGGCGGAAACGATAAAATTCGCGCTGTTGCAGACGAACTATCGCGCCGACATTAACGTTACGGACGATTTGTTCCCCACCGCCGAAAAACACCTTGTCGACTTTTACAGAGTTTTGGAAGAAGCCGAAAAATCCGGGCTTGAAAGCAGCAAAAAGACCGAAAAAATCGGAGAAGACTTTGTAAATTGCATGGACGACGACTTCAACACCGCGCTTGCGATAAGCAATCTTTTCGGATATTTCAAAATCGTCAGAAAGAAGCTGAAAGACGGCGACGTAACCGCAATCGAAGACATCAACGCAATCCGTGAAAACTACGATATCCTTGGATTGTTCCGCGCGGATGCAAAAGAATTTTTGAAAAAATACGACAAAGCCGACGCCGAAGACAACGTGTCCGTCCCCGAAGAAATTTTCGCGCTCGCGGAAAAGAGAAAGGCGGCGAAAGCCGAAAAGAACTACGCTCTCGCCGACGAAATCAGGAAAGAAATCGCGGACAAAGGGTTTATTCTTGTCGACACGAAAGACGGATTCACGATAAAAAAGGCATAACGAAAAAGGTCGGGCGCGAAAACCGCGCCCGTTTTTATTAAGGAAAAATCATTGACTATAGTAACTTATTAAGGCTATAATATAGTAATTAAATCGAAAAGGGATTTTTTATGGCTTATTACGAAAGACTGAACATCAAAGATATTTTTCAGGAAGAAGTGTTCACCGATGAAGTGATGCAGCGATATATGTCGGAAGACGCGTATCGCGCGCTGAAAGACGTTATCGCGCGCGGCGACGAACTTCCGAGGAGTCTTGCCGACGAAGTTGCCGCGGCAATGAAGACGTGGGCTGTCGAAAAGGGTGCGACGCATTTCACGCATTGGTTCCAGCCGATGACGGAATACACTGCGGAAAAGCACGACAGTTTCATTTCCGTCGACAAAGACGGAAAGGTACTTTTGGAATTTTCGGGCAAAAGTCTTTCAAAGGGCGAAGCGGACGCGTCGAGTTTCCCGTCGGGTGGAATCCGCGCCACGTTCGAGGCGCGCGGTTACACCGTATGGGATTGCAGTTCCCCGGCGTTTATCAAGCGTTCAAAGGGCGGCGCGGGCGTACTGTGCATACCGACGGCGTTTTGCGCCTACACCGGCGAGGCTCTTGACAAAAAAACCCCGCTCCTTCGCAGTATGAACGTTTTAAACCGCGAGGTTTTAAGGCTTTTAAGGATTCTCGGAGACAACGAAACCAAAAAAGTTACTCCCGTCGTCGGCGGCGAGCAGGAATATTTTTTGATTGACAAAAACCACTATATGCAGCGCGAAGACTTGAAGTACGCGGGACGTACTTTGTTCGGCGCGCCACCCGCAAAAGGACAGGAAAAGTCCGACCAGTATTATGCGACAATCCGTGACCGCGTCGCCTTTTTTATGGAAGATCTGAATCGCGAACTCTGGAAACTCGGCATCGCCGCAAAGACGGAGCATAACGAAGTCGCGCCCGCTCAGCACGAGCTTGCGCCGATTTTCACGTCCGCAAACATCGCGACCGACCAGAACCAGCTTATCATGGAAACGATGAAAAAGGTTGCGGAAAAGCACGACCTTGCGTGTCTGCTGCACGAAAAGCCTTTCAACGGTGTCAACGGCAGCGGCAAACACAACAACTGGTCGATAATGACGGACACGGGCGTGAACCTGCTTGAGCCCGGCAGCAATCCCGCCGAAAACCGCATATTCATGCTTATGATACTTGCGGTCATCGCGGGCGTGGACGAATATGCCGACCTTGTCAGAATGAGCGCGGCAAGCGCGGGAAACGACAACCGTCTGGGCGGAAACGAAGCACCCCCGTCGATAATTTCGGTTTTCGTCGGCAACGACCTTTACTCGGCGTTTGAAACGCTGAAAGAAGGCAAAACCGCCGTTACGAAAGTCAAAGAGTACATCAAAATGGGGCTGCCGTCTTTCCCAAAACTCAAAAAGGACAACACCGACAGAAACCGCACCTCGCCGTTTGCGTTCACGGGGAACAAGTTTGAATTCCGCATGGTCGGCAGCAGCGCGTCGCTTGCGACGTCCATAATCGTCCTTGACACGATAACCGCCGAAATGGTGCGCCGTATCGCCGACGAAATCGAAGAAAAGACAAAATCGGGCGAAGACCTCGACCACGCGTTGTCAGAAATCATCGTGTCTTATATCCGCGCGCACGGCCGCATCATCTATAACGGCAACAATTACAGCAAGGAATGGGTGGAAGAAGCGAAACGCCGCGGTCTTCATATGACGTCCAACAGCCTTGACGCGTTCAAATGTATGCTGGACAAGGATATTGTCAATCTTTATGAAAGGAACGGCGTTTTAAGCGAAAAGGAACTTACGAGCCGCTATGAAATCTTTGTTGAAAATTACGCAAAAACCGTCAATATCGAGGCTCTTGCAATGCGAAATATCGCAAGGAAACAAATTTTGCCCGCGGTCATGAGGACGGAAGGAAAACTTGCGGCATACCTGAAAGACGTAAGGGAAATAAATCAGAAATTCGGGGCGGCGGACGAAAGACTGCTTGCCGAAACCGATAAACTTATCGACGAAACCGATCGTCGCACGACCGATCTTGAACACGCTCTTGCAAAGGCAAAGTCGATTGAGAATTTTGAAAAACAGGCAGAGTGTTATCGCGACAAAGTCCTTGTCGCAATGAACAGACTGCGTGAAAGCGTGGACAAGCTCGAACTTATCACCGAGAAGAAAGAATGGCCGTTCCCGTCTTACGGCGACATTCTATTCTATGAGTAAAAAACGATGTTAAACGTTGAAAACGACAATATAAAGCCCGAAAACGGCAACATAACGCCGTCGGAAGTCGACCTTAAAAGGGCGAACATCATCGCCGACACTTTTGTGGAAAAGGTTGAAACCGCCGCGCCCGTCAGGATTGCGACAAGCGTTGACGAAAAGAAAGGCGCGGTAAAAATCCGTGAGCTTTACGAAAAGATTCTGGGGCTTCCGGCAAGGACGGAACCCACCACCGTCGCGCCGCTTGCGGGACGATTCGGCATACCCGTTTACGGGGTGATTTTCGCGATCGCGCTTGCGTTTTATATAGTGGGCGTGCTTATCGACGACAAAGCCGTCACATACGGTTTTCTTGCGCTGTCAATGCTTGTTACCATTTTTGTCGGCGCAATGCTTTTCGTACAGGTTCTGACAAACAAAAACACGTTCAACGCGCTTTTCCCGAAGCGCACGTCGTACAACGTATTGTCGTCAATCGAGGCGAAAGCCCCTGCCGAGAACACTCTTGTCATCGGCAGCCACTACGACAGCGATATGGACAGATCGGACGTCGTAATGTTCCTGAAAGATAAAAACCTGCCGAAATGGATTTCACGTGCGTTCAAGGCGTTGTCGATAATCAGCATACCCGTACTTTTCGTGTTTGAAATTATCGCGATATGTCTGCCGCACTTAAACGTCGGCGACAAAGCGGTGATGTTTTTATTCCCGACGATATTCTGCGGACTTGCGATATTTTATCTTGTCACGATGTTTTCATACAAAAAGCGCAACAGCAACATCGGACACGAAGGATTGCAGGCGGCGGGGGTATCCCTTGCGGTTGCGGACTATTTAAGGCTGCATCCCGAACTTATCCCCGACAATACGAAAGTCGTGCTTGCGTGCTTCGGCGCGAAAGAATGCGGCGCAAAGGGCGCGGAACAACTCATATTGCAACACTACGGCAGGGACGAATCACTGATAAATCCCGTCGTGATAAACTTTTCAAAAGTCGGCGATTGCGACAACGTCGTGATACAGGGCGACAGACAATACAAAAATATTTACGACCTGAAAATCAACAACGTGGCGTTCAAAGCGATCAAGGAAGTGTGCGACGACGTGGCGTTCAGGTACAGCGAAACGCTTTTCACCGACAGCACGCCGTTTGCGCGGCGCAAAATCCCCACGACTACGATCGAACTCAAAAAAGGCGACAACGAACTGTCGTCGGCATACGACAAAGCCTTCAAAAGCGCGCTTAACGTGACGGTCGATACGATGAAGTATATGCAGGAACGCCAGCAACTTTTCCGTGGCGAAAAGACGATAATGTAAACTGCTGCTAATTTTTCAAAACAAAACGAAATTCCCGCAACGAGATTGCGGGATTTTTTATTAAAAAACAAAAAACGACGAAAGATACGGCGGAAAAACGCCGAAAGGGGGAATAAGGTTTGACTTTTATAAGAGAATTCATTAAAATCTTATTAACTTGATAAGGTCGCGGACAAAAGGCGCAACGCAAAGTCTGCATAAAGGAGAAAGGTAAATGAAATCCGAACCCGTAAACGTTATTCCCGAAATCGAAACAAACCCCGTCGTATTTCAGCAGAAAGAACCCGAAAAGAAGTGGAAAACCGTCGTCAAAAAGTATGCGAATCGTTACTTCATCGACGCGTTTTCGGGAATGGCGCAAGGACTGTTCGTCACGCTTATCGCAGGGACGATATTAAAGCAAATCGGCAGATGGTGCGGCGCGAATTCGGGCTTCGGCGCACTGCTTATTCTCATCGGAAACATCGCCTGCACGCTTATGGGCGCGGGCATCGGCGTAGGTATTGCCAAGAAATTGAAAGCGCCCGACCTTGTTGTTTTTGCGTGTGCGGTCGCGGGATTTTTGGGAGCGTTTTTGCCCGATGAAGTATTTAGACTTTTTGAGGAAGGAAGGTTTTCGTTTAAGGCGGTGGCGGACTCGATAACGGCATTCTCGGTGGGAAAGCCAGGCAACCCCATCGGCTCGTACGTGTCGACTCTTATCGCTTTGGAAATTGTGTTGCTTGTACAAGGCAAAACAAAACTTGATATCTTAATCGTACCTTTAACGGTGATGTTTGTGACGATAATCTCAATGTTTGTCGCATATCCCGCAATCTGGCTCATAAAAGTAATTCAGAAATTCATTGAAATTTCGGTGACGGCGCAACCCTTTATTATGGGCGTTGTGATATCCGTCGTGATGGGTATACTTTTGACGATGCCCACGTCTTCGGCAGCAATTTGGATGGCAATCGCAGTGCAAAGTTCGTCGGATGCGATGATGCTTGCGGGCGGCGCGGCTGTCGTCGGATGCGCGGCGCAGATGGTAGGGTTTGCGGTGATGTCATTCAAAGAAAACGGCGTCGGCGGACTTATCTCGCAAGGTATCGGCACCAGCATGTTGCAAATCCCCAACATTATGAAACACCCGCTCATTTTCGTGCCGCCGATTATTGCCTCCGCAATCGTAGGTCCGATTGCGACTTGCGTGTTCAAACTTCGTTGTACTGCAATAGGCGGAGGAATGGGAACGAGCGGTCTTGTCGGTGTAATTGGTGTTATTGATGCGTCGAAAGGCGTTGTGTCGGACGCGAATATCGCGCTTGGCATCGTGTTTTTAATGTTCGTAATTCCCGCAGTCGTGTCGCTATTACTTAGAATCCTTTTTGAAAAGAAAGGCTGGATCAAAGGCGAGTGGATGAAACTCGATGTTTAATATAGCAATCGTTCTTATTATTCACGCTTGCTATAAGAAAATCAACGATAAAAGACGTGCGAAACGCACGTCTTTTTATTTTTCCGAAAAAGATTGAAAAATCCCGCGGAGTTTATATTTTCGTCAAATCCTTGCCTAAATTATAAAATAAGTATATACTTTGTATATCTTTAATATTTACGACTTTTTATCGGAGGCATTATGCTTTTATCGAAACTTGTGGGGGAACGCGTTAAGGAAGCCCCTGCGGACGTTACCATTTTAAGCCACGCGCTGCTTGCCCGCGCGGGGTATATCAAGCCGGTTGCAAACGGCATTTTCTCGCTTACTTCTCCCGCTCAGCTTATGGCGAAGAATATCGAAGACATTATCCGCGACGAAATGAACAAAATCGACGGACAGGAAGTGAAGTTCCCCGTCGTTATGCCCAGGGAACTCTGGGAGCAGTCGGGAAGATATTCAAGCATCGGCAGCGAGATGGTGCGGTTTAAGGACAGAAGCGGCAAAGACATGCTTCTCGGAATGACGCACGAAGAAGCGGCGGTACACCTTGCAAAAAACACCGTTTCGAGCTATAATCAACTTCCGTTCATGATTTATCAGATTCAGACGAAGTTCCGCGACGAGCCTCGTTGCCGCGGCGGACTTATCCGCGTCAGGGAATTCACGATGAAAGACGCGTACTCGTTCCACATGACGCAGGAGGACCTTGAAAAGCATTATTACAAGGAATACGACGCATACAACAACATATTCCGCCGTATCGGGCTGAAAAAATTCATCGCGGTCAAGTCGGACAGCGGTATGATGGGCGGCAGTATCGCTCACGAGTTTATGCTGCTGACAGAGGTCGGCGAAGACACGCTCGTGCTTTGCGACGAGTGCGGATACAAGTCGAATATGGAAGTCGCGACGGGCGTACGTCCCGAGGTCGATTTCGGCGCGGACGCGGAAAAGGAAGAGGTTTTCACCGGCGACGCCAAAGACATTGCGGAAGTTTCGGAGTTTTTGAAAGTTCAGCCTTATCAGACGATAAAGGCGGTCGTTTACGCCGTGAAGGGCGAAAAGACGGTTGTCGTCGCGTTTATCAGGGGCGATTTGGAAGTCAACGAAGCCAAACTCAAAAAAGCGATTATGAAAAACATCGTCCCGTGGGAAGCCGACGAAGAATCGGGGCTCGTCGCGGGAAATATCGGGCCAATCGGGCTTGACCTGAAAGACGGAATCGTCGTTTTCGATAAGTCTTTGGAAGGTGCGTACAATATGGTTACCGGCGCAAACAAACCGCTGTACCACGTGAAAGGCGTGAACGTCGCACGCGATATTAAGCCCAAATCGTTCGTCGATATCGCAAAAGTGAAAGCAGGCGACAAATGCCCCGTTTGCGGAAAACCGCTGCACCTTGAAAACGGCATCGAAATCGGCAACATTTTCCAGCTCGGCACGAAATACACAAAGAGCATGGGCATGACCGTGCTTAACGAAAAAGGCGAAGCCGTCAACCCCATTATGGGCTGTTACGGTATCGGCGTAGGCCGTGCAATCGCCGCAATCGCGCAGGAAAGCAACGACAAAGCGGGACTTATTCTGCCAATCACCGTTGCGCCTTACAAGGTGCACATCTGCCCCTTGCGTATCGACGACCAAAACGTCCGCGAAAAGGCTTTTGCGCTGTACGACGCGCTTATGAAAAAAGGCGTGAACGTGCTTCTTGACGACCGCGAAAACGTCTCAAACGGCGTGAAATTCGCCGACGCCGACCTTATGGGTATGCCTATCCGCGTCGTGGTAAGCCCCCGCGGACTTCAAAACGACGAAATCGAAGTTACCGACCGCGCGACGCTTTCGGCGGACAAAGTGAAATACGAAGACGCGCTTTCCTATATCGACGCCATGATGGCAAGAAAATACGAGGAACTTAAATAATATATGGTGAGCATCGGCAACAGCTGGGACGAGATTTTGAAGGACGAGTTTTCGGGAGAAAACTACCTTAAAATCCGCGAATTTCTGAAAGACGAGTATTCTCATCACGTCTGCTATCCGTCGATGTACGACATATTCAACGCGCTGAAATACACCGATTATTACGCCGTCAAAGCGGTGATAATCGGACAAGACCCTTATCATGAAGAAGGGCAGGCTCACGGGCTTTCCTTCTCGGTGAAAAAAGGAGTGGATATTCCGCCGTCGCTTGTCAATATTTACAAAGAGCTGAAAAGCGATCTGGGCATTTCGCCCGCGCCGCACGGCTGTCTTGAAAGTTGGGCAAAGCAGGGCGTGCTTCTTCTGAACTCGGTATTGACGGTGCGCGCGCACCTTGCCAACAGCCACAAGAATTGCGGCTGGCAGATTTTCACCGACGATATAATCAAAAAACTTAACGAGCGGGACACCCCGATAGTCTTTATTCTGTGGGGCGCAAACGCTCGTTCGAAAAAGCAATATATTACAAATCCGATACATTACGTTATCGAAAGCGCACATCCAAGTCCGCTTTCTGCATACAACGGCTTTTTCGGCAGCAAGCCGTTTTCAAGGACGAACGAGTTTTTGGAAAAAAACGGTATCGCGCCGATCGAATGGGAAATTAAGGATTGATGAAAGAAAAAACAGGGCAGTTGTTCAAGGCTGTCGGCAAAAAAATTAAGAATCTTATGACTCCCGCGCGATATATCGTGCTCGGGTTTTTGGGCGTCATCGCCGTCGGGACGATTTTGCTGGTGCTTCCGTTTTCTTCGGCAAGCGGAAAGACAATCGGCTTTGTTCCCGCGTTGTTCACGTCGACGACCACGGTGTGCGTGACGGGGCTTACCGTCATAGATCCCGCAACTCAGCTGTCGATTTTCGGACAAATCGTCGTTTTGTTGCTCATACAAATCGGCGGTCTCGGGTTCATGACCACGACGACGTTCATGTTTATGCTTGTCGGCAAGAAAATCAGCCTGAAAGAGCGCATGACGATTCAGGAGTCGCTTGACCAGGACAGCCTGAAAGGCGTTGTGAAACTGACAAAACGAATCCTTGCGTTCACGTTCATTTTTGAAGGGTTCGGCACGCTTATGCTTATGACAAGGCTTGTCCCCGCACTCGGCGCGCGCGGCATATACGTTTCGTTGTTCACGGCGGTTTCGTCGTTCTGCAACGCGGGCATCGACATAATGGGCAAAGACTACGGCGCGTTTTCCAGCATTTCGGCATTTTCGCACGATCCCGTCGTACTTATCACCGTAATGGTGCTTATCATATCGGGCGGGCTCGGCTTTTTGGTTTTCAACGACATATTAAGGAAAAAGAGAAACAGACCGCTTCGGCTTCACACGCGCGTTTCGCTTTCGATGACGGCGATTTTGCTTGTTGTCGGCGCGGCGATGATACTCGGTATCGAATGGAACAATCCCGGCACGCTCGGTCCGATGGACTGGGGCGACAAAGTCCTTAACGCGTTTTTCCAGTCGACGACGGCAAGGACAGCGGGATGGACGTCGATAAACCAGGCAAATCTCACGGACGGCGCAAAAGTCGCGACGATGGTGCTTATGTTCGTCGGCGCGTGTCCCGCATCGACGGGCGGCGGCGTAAAAACCACAACCATTTTCGTTATGATTATGTTGTTCGCGTCCGTATTCCGTGGCCGCGACGAAGTCGTTGTCGGCAAGGAAACAATCAATACAAGGACGATAAAACGCGCGGCGGTCGTTACGACGGCATGTTTCCTGGGATCTTTCGCGCAGGCTCTCATAATCTGGGCGACGGAGGCGGCGTACGGCGTGCAGTTGTCCGTCATCGACAGCATGTACGAGGCGTTCAGCGCGTTCGGCACGGTCGGCGTATCGGCAGGGCTCACGACGTCGCTCCATACACCCGCGCTCATTACGCTGTGTTTTTCGATGTTCATCGGTCGTCTCGGGCCGCTGACAATCGGCACCGCGCTTTTGAATACAAAAAAACAATCGGCAAATATCAAATACCCCGATGCCAAAATTCTTATCGGATAAGCGGAGGTTTATTTTATGAAAAACAAAAAATCGAAAAATCAACAATTTGCGGTAATCGGACTTGGCAGATTCGGCTCGACCGTCGCGAAAACCTTGTTTGAAAAAGGCGAGGAAGTCCTTGCCGTCGACGGCGCCAGGAGGCCTAGGCATCCAGCGCGCGTTGGCGTCGCGAAGGCTGAGCGAGCCCCAGGCGAAGGCCGTCACGAAGCCTGCAGCCGAAAGTTCGCAGGACTTCGTGAGGAATTCGCGGCGGGTGGTCTTGGCGCTTCCCGTCATGAGGACTCCGGTCAGATGTCGCGGACAACCTTGACCGCGGTCTTCTTGAAGTCGGGTTCAAGGGAGATCGGGTCCATGGCGTCGATGACGACGGAGTTGCAGAGCACCTTGTCGTCGAAGAAGGCGAGCCAGGTCATGCCTCGCGGCATGATGTTGCGCACCTTGGTTTCGACGACGGCCTTGCAC
>ERZ779851.589-NODE-589-length-35955-cov-11.331783_pt1 | contig 35955 bp, 30 predicted proteins | sample MGYA00511094_ERZ779851 | MGnify/ENA primary metagenome ERZ779851 (study PRJEB29588, sample SAMEA2155512) | human gut metagenome | biome: human gut; feature: human-associated habitat; material: faeces | place: Denmark | collected 2008/2010 ...
AGTAAACGGCGGCCGTAACTATAACGGTCCTAAGGTAGCGAAATTCCTTGTCGGGCAAGTTCCGACCTGCACGAATGGCATAACGATGGCCACACTGTCTCCTCCTGAGACTCAGTGAAGTTGAAGTGTTTGTGATGATGCAATCTCCCCGCGGCTAGACGGAAAGACCCCATGAACCTTTACTGTAGCTTTGCATTGGACTTTGAACCGATCTGTGTAGGATAGGCGGGAGCCTGTGAAACCATAACGCCAGTTGTGGCGGAGGCGTCCTTGAAATACCGCCCTGATTTGTTTGAGGTTCTAACCTGGGACAGTCATCCTGTCCGGGGACCGTGCATGGTAGGCAGTTTGACTGGGGCGGTCTCCTCCTAAAGGGTAACGGAGGAGTGCGAAGGTACGCTAGGTACGGTCGGAAATCGTGCTGATAGTGCAATGGCAAAAGCGTGCTTGACTGCGAGACCCACAAGTCGAGCAGATACGAAAGTAGGTCATAGTGATCCGGTGGCTCTGTATGGAAGGGCCATCGCTCAACGGATAAAAGGTACTCTGGGGATAACAGGCTGATACCGCCCAAGAGTTCATATCGACGGCGGTGTTTGGCACCTCGATGTCGGCTCATCTCATCCTGGGGCTGTAGCCGGTCCCAAGGGTATGGCTGTTCGCCATTTAAAGAGGTACGTGAGCTGGGTTTAAAACGTCGTGAGACAGTTTTGTCCCTATCTGCCGTGGGCGCTGGAAGATTGACGGGGGCTGCTCCTAGTACGAGAGGACCGGAGTGGACTCACCTCTGGTGTACCGGTTGTCACGCCAGTGGCATCGCCGGGTAGCTATGTGGGGAAGAGATAACCGCTGAAAGCATCTAAGCGGGAAACTTGCCTGAAGATAAGTCTTCCCGGAGGCTAGACCTCCCAGAAGAGTCGTTCGAGACCAGGACGTTGATAGGTCAGGAGTGCAAGCGCTGTGAGGCGTTGAGCTGACTGATACTAATTGCTCGTGAGGCTTGATCCTATAACCGTGCTGCCTAGCCTAATGTGAGGCAGTTGAGAAACGGACAATGGATTTTGAAGCGCAGTGAATGCAAATAATCGCGTTCCGACGCTTACTTCTTTTTGCAAAGACTTCGTCACGGGAGTTCAATTGATGAACTTCTGAGACAACAGGCTTTGCCCGGCGGCCATACCGTGGCGGTACCACTCCTTCCCATTCCGAACAGGACAGTGAAACGCTTCTGGGCCGATGATAGTTGGTTGTATTTCCAGTGAAAGTAGGACACTGCCGGGCTTTACCATTTAAAACCCTCGGGATCAAAACGGTCTCGGGGGTTTTTCTTTGCCTAAAGGGTTTGTTCCTAGCCATTTTGCCGTATGGTTTTTTACCCCGGGATGCGTAGACTCATGGCTTCTCGAGCGGCCATATGAGCCGCACCGAAATAATCCCGTACAACAATAGGAAAAGGAACCTACGGTATGAATATCAAAAAGATTGCGCTCGCAGCAGCGACCGCGCTTGTTGTCGTGAGCGTCAACGCCGAAACCCTGCGTGTCGGCAGTGAGACGGTCTATCCCCCCTTTGAATTCCTGGATTCAGCGTCCGGCAAGTACGTCGGCTTTGACATTGATCTCATCAACGCCATCGGCAAAAAGGCCGGGTTTGACGTGCAGATCTATTCGATGGGCTTAGACGGCCTGGTGCCGGCGCTTGTTTCAGGCTCCATTGATGTGGCGTTATCCGCACTCACGATTACGCCCGAGCGTGCAGCCAAGGTTGATTTCTCGGACCCCTACTACAAGAGCGGTCTCTCGATCATGACGCACAAGGATAACGTCGACAAGATTAAGGGCGCGAAGGATCTGGAAGGCAAAAAGGTTGTAGTTGTCGGTGGTGGAAACGTAGCCATGGATGCAGCCAGAACAGCTCTTCGTCTCGGTGCAGAGACACACATTGTATACAGACGTAGTGAGGCAGAGCTTCCTGCACGTAAAGAGGAAGTACATCATGCTAAGGAAGAGGGAGTTATCTTTGATCTCCTTGAAAACCCTACAGAGATTCTTGTTGATGAGAATGGCTGGGTTAAGGGTGTTAAGCTTATCAAGATGGAGCTTGGAGAGCCTGATGCATCAGGACGTAGAAGCCCTGTTGAGATTGCCGGCTCTGAGTATGAGATGGAGTGTGATACAGTGATCATGTCACTTGGTACATCGCCAAATCCACTTATTTCCTCTACAACAATAGGTCTCGATACAAATAAGAGAAAATGTATCGTAGCAACTGAGGATACAGGTGCAACCTCAAAAGAGGGTGTATTTGCAGGCGGAGATGCCGTAACAGGTGCTGCAACGGTTATTCTTGCCATGGGTGCAGGAAAAGCAGCAGCAAAGGGTATTGACGAGTTCTTATCTGCAAAATAATATAGAGCTTAAAGCATATTCTATGTTTTACTTTATAAAAAAAGCCTCCGGCTGGATTAAATCCTTCCGGAGGCTTTTTGGTTATATGTTATGTTTATATAAAGGCATTCAGCATCATTGTGTAAGACAATTAATAAGCCTTGTGTTATCCTCTGGCTTCATTATACAAAATCGTATGAACCGCTCCTCAAGTCCGGGGAAGGTAGAGCAGTCCCTTATCATCATGCCCTGCCTTATGGCACGCTCAAATAGCATATGTGCATCCACGCCTTCATCAAGTATCTTAAGCAGATAGAAGTTGCTGTAGGATGGATAAAGCTTGAATTTGTGTGATTCTTCAATCAATTGCCTGCATCTGGTTTTCTCCGAAAGTATCAAGCTTCTTGTTTTATCGATATATTCTTCATCCAAAAACATGGTTTCGCCTGCAACAACGGCGAGAGAGTTAATCATCCACGGATTTTTGTTTGTGTTTATGTCTGTAAGAATTTGTGAATTTGATGTGATGGCATAGCCCAGACGAAGTCCCGGAGTGGCAAAAAACTTGGATGTGCCGCGTAATATAATCACATTGTCAAACAACTCAGTCAGAGGTATTGCTGAAAGCTCATCAACATCCGGCACAAACTCTATATATGTCTCGTCTATCATCACATAAGTATTTGTCTCTTTACAGTGGGTTAAAATTGTTTTGAGCTTATCCGGTGCGATAAGACTGCCGGTTGGATTGTTGGGATTACAGATGATGACAAGGTCGGTATCAGCTGTGATCGCAGAGATGAATTCATCCGAATTAATCTTAAAATCATCCTTTTCATTAAGAAAATAGTATGAGATATCACTGCCGTTTATCCTTAAATCACGCTCGTACTCAGAGTAAGTCGGGCCTAACAGAAGTGTCTTTTTGGGAGCTGTAATCTGAATGAAAAGTGAGATGAGCTCCGTGCATCCGTTCCCGACTGTTATGTGATTGTAATCGCACTTGCAGTAGCTGCCGATAGCCTTTCTGAGAGAAGTATACTCCCTGTCAGGGTATTTTGTGATTGCATCAATGCGCTCAGACAGTGCAGTCCTTAGTTTACCGGATTCACCGAGTGGGTTGACATTTGCCGCAAAGCTCACAATATTTTCTTTCTTTATACCGTATATTTTTTCTATTTTTTCAAGGTCACTGCCGTGAAAATGCTCCTTTTGTTCTATCATTAGCTGTAATTTCCTTTCTGATTTGCATTGCAACAGCATTGCAAATCGTATATAATTTACATTATATGATTAAAGGGTCAAACGGTATCATCGATGCATGCTTGCATGCAATTCGATGTATACCTTAGTGACCCGCACTACACCGAGAAAGTAGCAATTTGCTGCGGGGACGCAGGAAATTAGCGGATTTCGAGGTGTAGTCAGATTACGGGAATGCGTAGCATGTAGTAATCTGATTAATCATAAATATAGTCGATAAACAGCTTCCCACATGATATTTTGGAGTGGACACATCCACCTGTACATGTGGGAAGTTTCTATATATTTATGTCATGCAAAATCATATGAAAGAAGGTAGAGTGCAGATGTATACGGTAACACACATATATGAGGCTGATTTTGGCTGTGAGGAAAGAGCAGATGGCGCAAAAGCAAAATGCGTGGTTTATCTCGAGGATGAAAACGGCAGACAGCGTCATGTAGAGGTTGAGGATGAATGGCTTACGGCAAATGGGATAGAAGAGGGAAGCAGCTGGAAAGAAAATATCACAGATGAAGCCTGAATCATAAACTATGAGATTAATTATGTGATTAGAGTATGTGAATAAATTTTGTGTTTAGATGCACATTGTGTATTGACAACAGTACAAAAGGTGCTATAATAAAATCAACATATGAACAATCGTTCATATGTTCAATGAAAAACGTACAGTAAAATAAATAATTCATGAAAATAAGGAGAACACCACTATGAAGAAGACTTACAAAATCGATGTAGACTGCGCTAACTGCGCCAACAAGATGGAGGATGCCGCAAAGAATACAGCAGGTGTAAAGGATGCTACAGTCAATTTCATGACACTCAAGATGAGCGTTGAGTTTGAAGAGGGACATGATGCAAAGGCGGTTATGCAGGAGGTTCTTAAGAACTGTAAAAAGGTAGAGGACGACTGCGAGATTTTCTTATAAATTGCCGGGCGCAGGAATGACAAATGATATTATTTAAATGCCTGCGCTATAGTAAGGGTGATTATCAAGAGATTATAATGAATGGAGCTATGGCGTATGAATAAAAAGCAGAAAAAAGTACTTGCGCGTATCATAATCGCAGCGGTACTCATGATTATATTACATTTCATACCGGTTAAGGGAATTATCAGGTTCCTGCTTTACATGGTGCCTTATCTGGTTATAGGATACGATATCCTGAAAAAAGCATTTAAGGGAATCAAAAACAAGCAGGTATTTGATGAAAATTTCCTGATGGCGGTTGCCACTGTAGGTGCGATAGCGGTTGCACTTTATGAGAATGGTGACTATACAGAGGCTATAGCCGTTATGCTCTTCTACCAGATAGGAGAGCTGTTTCAGAGCTATGCAGTCGGAAAGAGCCGTAAGAATATCAGCGAGCTCATGGACATCAGACCCGACTATGCCAATATTGAGGTGGACGGAAAGCTCACCCAGGTTGATCCTGATGAGGTTGCTATCGGCTCAGTAATCGTGGTACAGCCCGGAGAAAAGGTTCCTATCGACGGTGTGATAGTTGATGGCTCATCTACATTAAACACCAGCGCGCTTACAGGTGAGAGCGTGCCGAGGGATGCAAAATGCGGTGATGAGATAATCAGCGGATGCATCAATATGTCCGGTGTTTTAAAGATTAAAACGACCAAAGAGTTTGGCGAATCAACGGTTTCAAAGATACTTGACCTCGTTGAAAATTCAAGCTCAAAGAAATCAAAATCAGAAAACTTCATATCAAAATTTGCCAAGTATTACACTCCGGCAGTCTGCTGCAGTGCACTTGCACTTGCGATACTGCCACCGATTGTCAGAATACTTTTCATGTCAGCTGAACCACAGTGGGGCATATGGATATACAGGGCACTTACCTTCCTTGTAATAAGCTGTCCGTGCGCGCTGGTCATCAGTATTCCGCTCAGCTTTTTTGCAGGAATCGGAGGCGCCAGCCGCGAGGGTGTTCTTGTAAAGGGCTCAAACTATCTTGAGACCTTATCACAGACCAGATACGTTGTATTTGACAAGACCGGCACCATGACAGAGGGCGTTTTCGAGGTAGCAGGAGTCTACGACAATACGCTCGATAGAGAAAAGGTGATTGAGTACGCAGCACTCGCAGAGAGCAGCTCATCGCATCCAATCAGCAGGAGCTTACAGAAGGCGTATGGAAAGGGAATCGACAGAACCCGCGTGACAGACGTTGAGGAAATCAGCGGCCATGGAATCACCGCAAAGGTAGATGGCGTATCTGTAGCGGCTGGAAACTACAAGCTTATGAAAAAGCTGGGCTTAAGCTACAGTGAAACTGACAAGGTCGGCACCATAGTCCATATCGCAATAGACGGCAGATATGAGGGATATATCCTTATCTCAGATAAGATAAAGCCAACCTCAGCGGCAGCAATAAAAGCATTGAAAAAAGCCGGAATAAAAGGTACAATAATGCTTACAGGCGATTCAAGGACAGTAGCCGACTCAGTAGCGGCGGAGCTGGGGATTGATGAAGTATATAGTGAGCTTTTACCGGGCGATAAAGTAGCAAAGGTAGAAGAACTGCTCGCAAGAAAGGGCAGTAAAGAAAAGCTCGCCTTCGTCGGAGACGGAATCAACGATGCACCGGTGCTCTCAAGAGCCGATATAGGAATTGCAATGGGCGCCATGGGCTCAGATGCAGCAATCGAAGCCGCAGATATCGTCCTCATGGATGATGACCCACTAAAGATAGCAAAAGCAATAAAAATATCGCGCAAATGTCTGCGAATAGTATATGAAAACACATACTTCGCAATAGGCATCAAGCTGATCTGCCTCGTGCTCGGAGCAGTCGGAATAGCCAATATGTGGCTCGCAATATTTGCAGATGTAGGAGTAATGGTTATAGCAGTGCTAAATGCAATCCGCGCATTATTCGTACACAAGCTCTAAAAAGGTAGAGCTCAAAGAGCAGATATCAAAATGCAGATATCAAAATGCCATAAAACTACTATATAAAAAATACCAGACAGAATGCACCCAAGAGGTGCACTCTGTCTTTCGCGTATAAATAAGTTACTGTTCACACGAAAGTGTGACAGTAACAAAAGACAATTAAACGGCAATAGCTAATAAACAAAAGCTAAGTAAATTCTTGCAGTGCCCTTACACGCATTCTGACCAGCCCCGTAACTGCGAAGGCACTGAGCAGTTACGCTACCGCTAATACGACGCGTCAATACCCTTCAATGAGCCAAAAACTAAGGGTGCTTGCAGAAATTGCATGTGACATCGCGAATATGGAGATATTTAGAGTCTGTTGGAATTATGTCACAACACAGCAATGTCCGTGCATGGACGTACGGACAAGGCGTTAGCGCCACGGACGGCGCTAAAAGCCGGTTGCGTCCTATAGCCAAAACCTAAATCATAATTCCTACAGAGTCTTAATATCGAAATACTGAGCGAAGGCACATGCAATTTATGCGGAGCACCCGCCCCATAGCCAATAAAGTAAAAATAACGCAAAAATAACGCAGAAAGGACACCACACCATGAGCGAAAACATAAATGAACAGATAGAATGCTGCGACTGCAACGAAATCCACGAAGACCTTCTGAAAATAGTAAATGATACAATGCCTGAGGAAACCGAGCTCTACGACCTTGCAGAGCTTTTTAAAGTATTTGGCGATTCCACCCGGATTAGAATCCTCTTTGTGTTGTTTGAAGCGGAGGTATGCGTCTGCGACCTTGCAAAGGTGCTCAACATGACACAGTCCGCCATATCACACCAGCTTAGAATATTAAAGGCCAACAAGCTCGTAAACAGCAGACGTGATGGCAAATCAGTGTTTTATTCACTTGCCGACGGACATGTGCGCACAATCATTGCGCAGGGACGTGAGCATATCGAGGAATAATACAGGGAGGAATATACGTGACAGAATTAGAAGAGTACTATAACAAATTCAACGAGGAAAAGCGCCTGAACAGCCGCCACGGCAGGGTAGAGTTTATCACCTCCATGAAGTATATACACGATTGTCTTGGCAGCCTGATGAATGAGAAGCAGCTTGATCTTCGCTCACAAATCAAAATTCTGGATGTCGGTGCGGGAACGGGCAGATACTCAGTGCCTCTTGCCGAGGAGGGCTATGATGTGACTGCACTTGAGTTAGTTAAGCATAACCTCGGCAGACTGAAGCAAAAGAGCGATAAAGTAAAGGCATACCAGGGCAATGCCACAAAGCTTAAAAAGTTTGGAAACGATGAATTTGACCTCACACTCGTATTCGGACCGATGTATCATCTGAAGTCGGCGGAGGAAAAGCTTGCCGCATTGAATGAGGCAAAAAGGGTGACAAAACCGGGCGGTTACATACTTGTGGCATACATTATGAATGAGTACAGCGTGATAACCTATGCCATAAAGGAGAAGCATATAAAAGAGGGCATAGAGGGCGGAATGCTCGATGAGAGCTTCCATTGTACAGAAAAAGCTAATGATTTGTACAGTTTTGTCCGATTGGAAGATATAGAGGCATTAAACGCACAGGCAGCCCTTACACGCGAAAAGATAATAGCAGCCGATGGCGCGGCAAATTATATCAGGCCATTTTTGAATGCTCTTGACGAGGAAGAGTTTGATATGTTTGTACAGTATCATCTTTCAACATGTGAGAGAGCAGACCTGATGGGAGCAAGTGCGCACACGGTTGATATTCTAAGGGTGTGAGGAATATGAGGAGAAATTATGAAAAACAAGGGATTAAAAATTCTATTATCTGTGCTTTTGGTTTTATGCATCATTATGGCAGGAGCACTCATAGGAAAAGAATATATTGGAGATAATATAGAGGAAGCCGCTAACCGGAATGGTGTGGATGTAGTTAGAGACACATCGGATACCGGAAAAGAAGATGAGAATGCCGTTGACAGTACGGCAGAAGGCAAAGAGAGTACACAGTCTGATGCAGCAGCCGAAGCTGAGACAACAGAAGCGGATAAACAGCAGCCACAGATGTCAACCATAGTGATTACGGCTACAGGAGACTGTACACTCGGTAACAATCAGGAGCAAAGCTATGACGGCAGCTTTAATTCTTATTATGACTCAAAGGGACAGGACTACTTTTTCGGCGGTGTGAGAGATATTTTTGAGGCTGACGATATGACACTCATCAATCTGGAGTGTGTGCTATCAGATGCGACGGAACGCGTAGAAAAGCGCTGGAACCTTAAGGGAAAGCCTGAGTACATTGGAATTATGACGGGCAGCTCCATTGAGGCCTGCAGTCTTGGAAACAATCACACATACGACTATGGACAGGCTGGACTGGACGATACGAGAAATGTGCTCGACAATGCCGGGATAGTGTATGGCTTCAATGATCATACTGGTATTTACGAGACGGCTGATGGGACAAGGATTGGAATAGTGTCGGTCAGCCTTTTGTCACAAAACGGTGACCGAGAGGCATATATCCAAAACGGTATAGCGCAGCTTCGTGAACAGGGAGCGGCGATAGTTATAGCATGCTGCCACTGGGGCATAGAAGGCGACCATTATCCTAATGACTATCAGCAGGCGGCGGCACACCGTATCATTGACTGGGGAGCAGACCTGGTTGTTGGAAACCACCCTCATGTACTGCAGGGGATGGAGGTCTATAACGGCAAAATGATATGCTACAGCCTTGGAAATTTCTGCTTCGGAGGCAATAAAAATCCGGCAGACAAGAACACAGCGATTTATCAGCAGGCATTTACTCTGATAAATGGTGAATTGCAGCCGGGCATAGATGCTCAGATTATTCCATGCACCTTAAGCAGCACGAGCGCATACAATGATTTCAGACCGACAGTGGCTTCTGGCGAAAAAGCTCAGGAGATATGCAATTTAATGAACACATATTCACAAAATTGTAGTAATATAGAGATTGATGAGCTTGGAAAGCTGCATGTAAATTAATAGCAGATTTTGCAACTGTGAAGGTATTGAACAGTTACGATTTTTTAACGAATTAAGATAAAAAGCAGTCATGCAACAAAAGGCATGTACCATCATACAAATATAGTAAGGGAGCAAAGAGCAATATGTATATGTGGAGAGAGCGCAGTAAAGAAGAAAAGCATGAGGATGTAGTAAATACAGGCCTGCTGCCGCTTGATGTGGTAGAGGGATTTAAGATACGTCCGGGCTTTTTCAGAATGTACGGAGCGTGCGAGGCATCGAACGGAGTGAGCTTTACCATCAATTCCCATGGAGCAACAAGGTGCACTCTTTTATTGTTCAAGCCACAGGCATCAAAGCCGTATGCGAGGATTCCGTTTCCTGATTCATATAGGATAGGAGATACCTACTCCATGCTTGTTTATGATATAAAGCCGGATGAATTTGAGTATGCATTTTCATTTGACGGACCTTATGAGCCGGCAAAGGGACTTTTGTTTAACGAGGAAAATGTCCTTTTAGACCCATATTCCAGAGCGGTCACAGGACAGCGAAAATGGGGAGAAAAGCCGGAGGGTGGCAAGGATTTTGAGTACAGAGCCAGAGTTGTAAAAAGCAGCTTTGACTGGGGCAACATAAAGCAGCTTGAGCAGCCCTTTGAGGACCTTGTGATTTATGAGACACATGTGAGGGGCTATACAAAGGATAAGTCCTCTGGAGTCAGCGCACCGGGCACATTTGCCGGATTGAAGGATAAGATTCCGTATCTTAAGGATCTGGGAATAAATGCAGTGGAGCTCATGCCGATTTTTGAGTTTGATGAGATGGAGAGCGCGAGAGTGGTCGATGGTGTGCAGCTTTACAATTACTGGGGCTACAACACAGTATCATTTTTTGCACCGAATACCAGCTATGCCTTCAACGAGGAGCACAACCACGAGGGAGACGAGCTGAAATCGCTGATAAAGGCTTTAAAGGAAAATGGCATAGAGGTCATTCTTGATGTGGTGTTCAACCATACCGCTGAGGGAAATGAGATGGGACCGTGCTTCTCCTTCAAGGGAATAGACAATAACGTGTACTATATGCTTACACCGGATGCACACTACTACAATTTCAGTGGCTGTGGAAACGTTATGAACTGTAATCATCCTGTTGTGCGCAGCTTTATCATAAACTGTCTTAGACACTGGGCCATTGAGTACAGAGTGGATGGCTTCAGATTTGACCTGGCTTCCATTCTTGGAAGAGACCAAAACGGCGCACCTATGGCCGATCCGCCGATTCTTGAGTCGCTGGCATTTGACCCGGTACTTGGCAAGATGAAGCTCATCGCAGAGGCCTGGGATGCAGGCGGACTGTATCAGGTGGGAAGCTTCCCGTCATGGAACAGATGGGCTGAGTGGAACGGCAGATACAGGGATGACATGAGAAGCTTTTTAAAGGGCGATGACGGTATGGCGGGAAATGCCATCACACGTATCACCGGCTCACGCGACCTTTACAGCCCGGAGAGCAGAGGACACAAGGCATCAGTCAATTTCATGACCTGTCATGATGGCTTTACACTGTATGACCTTTACTCATACAATGTAAAGCATAATGAGAAAAACGGCTGGAATAACACAGACGGAGACAACAACGGACATAGCTGGAACTGTGGCGCAGAGGGTGAGACAGACGATCCAAATGTAAACGGACTTAGAAGGCGCCTTATAAAGAATGCATTTGCAGCGCTTTTGTGCAGCCGTGGCCCGGCGATGTTTTTTGCGGGCGATGAGTTCTGCAACACCCAGTTTGGAAACAACAACGCGTATTGTCAGGACAATATCATCTCATGGCTCGACTGGAGCAGGCTTGAGGAATTCAAGGAAATCCATGATTTCGTGCGTCATATGATTCAGTTCAGGAAAGAGCATCCTATACTCAGAAAGATGACAAAGCCTTCATCCTGCCAGTTTCCGGAAATCAGTGTGCACAACGGTACACCGTTCAATGCCTCAACGGATTACAAGACAAAGCTTATCGGCATCATGTATGCCGGAAGAAATGAGGAGGACAAGGAGGATGATATTGTATTCTATTGCATGAATGCATATTGGGAGCCGCTTGTGATGCAGCTTCCGGTGCTTCCGAACGGAAAACACTGGCATGTGGACACCAACACCAATGCAGAGTATTTTGACGGAGAGGACTTCACGGCAAAGACAGAGTTTTTGGGTGTCAACACCATAAGAGTTCCTGCAAGGACCACGATAATACTTGTGGCAGAATAACAATAAAATCTGTTGCCTGAATGCAATTCGATGTATACTTTTATATTGTAAAAAACAGCCCGGCACACATTGTGATATGTGCACCGGGCTGTTTTTCGTTACAGTTTTGGCTTAGACTGTAACATTTCCCCCTTTCATTTTTCAATATATTTTATGTGACATTTGCATCAGCAGCCGGTGATGGTTGTGAAGTGATACCGGAAGGCCTTGTATATATCACATAATCAGTTGTGAGTTGGACAAATTTCGTCTGTGAATCCAAGAAAATAATTGGGTGTGACACCAAAAATTGTACTTAAATGGCAAATGACAAAAATGTCAGGCACTCTACGGCCTGTTCTGTAGCCTGAAATAGTTGATTCTGCACAGCACATGATTTCAGAAAGAGCAATGTTGGTCAAGTTGTGGAGCCTCATCAGATAATCAAGCCTGTCAGGCACAGTTGTACTAATGGTTGATAGTTGCTTTTCTAATAGAAAGTTATTTATACTATTCATAAATGAATTGTAACACAATAATTACAAAAATCAACAAATATCTGAAAAATACGAAAAATTAAAATTACAATTTTAAATCCAGCCACCATCAAAAGTGATTATCTGTCCTGTGAGGTAATCAGGTGCAGTGATGACGGAGTAAGCCATATCTGCGACCTCACAGGCTTTGGCAAAGCGTCCGGCAGGAATTTCATCGGCCAGCTCAGCGCGTTCTGTCTCATCAAAGCAGCGGTTCATATCGGTATCTATGACACCGCAGGCTATGGCATTTACCGGAATATGCGATGGCGCAAGCTCCTTGCCGAGTGCCTTGGTAAATGCATTTATACCGCCCTTGCAGGCTGAGTATGCCACCTCGCAGGATGCTCCGACATTGCCCCAGACAGAGGAAATCTGTAGTATACGGCCACATTTATCGGCAACCATGTAAGGGATGACGAGCTTTGTAAAGTTGAAAACACCGGTCAGATTTATCTCCACGATATTGTTCCATTCCTCCGGTGTCATGTCGCTCAGCAGCCCGATATGCGATATGCCGGCATTGTTAATGAGCACATCTACATGGCCAAAATGGGAAATGGTTTTCGTAACCATATCCTTGGCAAAGAAAAAGTCTCCTACATTTCCGGTGAAGCATAGCACCTCAATTCCGTATGCACAGTGAAGCTCATCAGCCAGTGTATTTAGCCTGTCAGATGAATTGCGGCAGCAAAGTGAGAGGTTATAGCCACAGGAAGCCAGCTTTTTGGCAATGGCGGCACCGATACCGCGTGAAGCTCCGGTTATTATGGCTGTTTTATTTATGTGATTTGTGTGATTTGTCTGATTTGTCATGATATTCTCCTTATAATTTATATACCGTGGTGCTAAGCCGGTCGCTGCGCTGCCGGGCCGGCTTCATAGTATAAAGAAAATAATTACGTGATTAAATTACAGTTCAGTCATGGGTATGATACCTAGCTGTGAGGCTGGGCACAATAGTGTAAATTTTTATCTTATACAGCATAAATCATACCATAAATATATATTATGGGGTAGACAAAATTTATACATTGTGATATTATTTAATAGTTGCAAAACAAATTGCAGACGGCGTGTGGCTCAGTTTGGTAGAGCGCTACGTTCGGGACGTAGAGGTCGCAAGTTCGAATCTTGTCACGCCGATTTATTTATGTATGTATTTGAATAGTTACCGAATGTATTATTATGGAGCACGCGCATAGCGTGTTTTTTTGTTACTGTTCAGTGTGAATAGTAACTTTTTTTATTTAATTCTTTGTAAATCAAAATAATATATTGCTTTATTGGTAAAATAACGGTAAAATAGTACTAGTGTATTGGCTTGATTTAGGAAAGGTACAGGAAATAGAGGATATGAATATTGTTTCACAAATGTGTGCCATTGCGGTGATGTTCGTAATAATGTATTTTTATATTTCGCAGAAAAAGATTATATTACATACATCGAAGGCTTTTGTTGAGGTATGGATTGCAGGCATGCTGTCACTTTTCTCTGATATTTTCGTACTTGTTGCAATTGAAAAAAGAAGCGGATATCCTCTTACTGCTACCAATATTATCTGCAAATTATATCTCTGGACGGTTACATTGGTTGCCGTAGTGGCCTTCTGGTATATTTGTGTGGATATTTTCAGGAAAAAAGAGCTTGAGCGCAAGTGGAGAAAGCGGCTGTGGATATTTGGAATCTCCATTGATATTCTGATAATGGTCGTACCGATTAAAATTTATGATTCGGATAATATAGTTTATACATATGGTCCGGCTGTTATTATAACATATGTAGTAACTGTAATTCTGCTGGCGCTTATTCTAATGCTGACAAAAAAATACAGTCAGGCTATAAATCCGAGAAGAAGAAAGAGCATGCAGGTCTGGGTGGCTCTTATGTTTATATCGGCGGTTATTCAGTTTATAGATAAAAAAATATTGATTGTCAGCTTTGCGAGTGTGATAGGGGTGCTTATCCTTTTTATTATGCTTGAAAATCCGATGGCAAATATTGACAGGGATACAGGTTTTTTCAACCTCAATGCCTTTTTTGAATACATGAAGGAGGCATATGGACAGGGGAATGATGTATCGATAGTGTGTATTCGCTATGGAAGCAATGGAAATGATTTTTTCACCCGCGAGATGGAAAAAAGTATTTTTGATGAGGTGGTTTCTTTTATAAATAAGCTGCCTGATAATTATGTTTTTAGAAGCTCGGCAAACGAGTATCTGCTGGTTTTTGAGAATACTGATTGTGCAGAAAAAACAATCGCAATATTGGAACGCAGGTTCGACAAGCCATGGGGCGGTGACAATATGACGATGCTGTTTGGGGAGATATATTATCTAAGGTCTACTGAGCTTGTGCGGAGACCATCGGATATACTGGGGCTTTTTCAATATGCAAAGCGTAACAGAGCTGAGTTTACGGGGCGCGGCGTGATGCTCATAAATAATGAAGTCATTGAGCATATATATGATGAAAATTCGGTTGAGAATGAGATAATAGAGGCATTGCGCGATAACCGTGTTGAGGTATTTTACCAGCCTATTTATAACACTAAAACACATAAATTCACCTCTGCGGAGGCGCTTGTCAGAATAAGGTCGCGCGATGGAAATATCATACCTCCGGGCAGGTTTATTGCTGTAGCTGAGAAGCGGGGACTCATTTTAAGTCTTGGAGAGCGCGTGTTTGAGATAGTGTGCAGATTTATTGTACAGCATGATATACATGCGATGGGAATTGAGTATATTGAATGCAATCTGTCAGTGGTGCAGTGTGCTTATGACAATTTAGCGCAGGATTTTATTGCAATTATGGAGAAATATCATGTGGATGCAAAAGATATTGTACTTGAGATTACAGAGTCTGCATCTATCACTGAAAAAAAGATACTGCTTGATAATATGGATGCCCTGCGTAAGGTGGGAGTGAGGTTTGCGCTTGATGATTTTGGCACAGGTCAGTCAAATTTAAGCTATATTGTTGATATGCCGATTGACATTGTGAAGTTTGACAGAGGCATGACAAATGCATATTTTGACAACGGAAAGGGCAAGCCGGTTATGGATGCTGCAATGGGCATGATTCAAAAGCTAAAGCTTGAGATTGTTTCTGAGGGAATTGAGGAGAAAGAGCAGTTTGCAAAGCTGGATGAGCTTGGAATAGATTACATTCAGGGCTATTACTTCTCAAAACCGAGAAATGCTGCTGAGTTTATTTCATTCATAGAAAGCAATAATGCATAGTTTATTTCATTCATAGAAAGCAATAATGCATAGTTTATTTTATTCATACAAGATAATAATGATATGAGGGGCAAAAGGTATTTTGCCCCTCATTTATGATTAATCAGATTACTACATGCTACGCATTCCCGTAATTTGACTACACCTCGAAATCCGCTAATTTTCTGCGTTCCCGCAGCAAACTGTTACTTTCTCGGTGTAGTGCGGGTCACTAAGGTATACATCGAATTGCATGCAAGCGTGCATCGATGATACCTTTTGACCCTTTAATCATAATATTTGGGTAGAAATGTTTCCATATGGCAGGGGCACCTATGAATCTTGAGTAGTAATTATTTTTATTTTTTCTGAAAATTCACTTTTTTTGCCTTTTTATTTAGAAAATACTGGATTTTTAAATTATCATAATGTACAATAGCCATAGGTTGATAGCATAGCAAGTTGGTCTTGTGGAGCTGAAACCGCAGAAATTCCCCAAACAGCACCCCAAACCCAGCCCAAAATCCGGAAAAGAGCAGGAAAAAGTAGCTGAAACGGCATAAATTCCCCAAACAGCACCCCAAACCCAGCTCAAAATCCGGAAAAGAGCAGAAAAAAGTAGCTGAAACCGCAGAAATCCCCAAAACAGCACCCCAAACCCAGCTCAAAATCAGGAAAAGAGCAGAAAAAAGTAGCTGAAACCGTAGAAATTCCCAAAACAGCACCCCAAACCCCGCCAAAAAGCTGGAAAAGAGCAGAAAAAAGTAGCTGAAACCGTAGAAATTCCCCAAACAGCTCCAAACTATAGTCGGTTTCTATATTTATATGGTGCTATCAAACAAATGGAGACCATAATCTCCACTTTTGAAGATAAATGACAGATTTCATTTATCATACTCCCCACAAAAACAATTGAATTACTGTTAGAATCACATACATGGCATCACATGATGCAAAGAGTTAGGAGGAAAATAAAATAAGTTCAATAGATAATAGAATCCAATGGTTGGAAGGTGAGATATTAGAGATTCAGGAAAGACTGGAGACCATCACTGAGGAAGGGACAATCTATCCAACACAAAAGGATGGAAATGTTAAATGGTATGTTTGGAAAAACGGCAGAAGAGAGTATTTATCAAAGAAAAATGATAAAGAAATCAAAAATCTTGTCAATAAAAAATATCTGGAGCTTTATCTGAAGGACACAATAAATGAGCTCAGACTACTTGAGACAAACAGGAAGGCTCGGAAAAAATATAAAACGGATTATGCCCAGAAAATGTTGAAGCAAAAACATTATAGCAGTATACTTTTAGCATTTGATAAGAAGGAAAATGAAGAGACAAATGAAAATGAAGAGACAAATGAAAAGACACAGGTTCCTAATCCTGAAGCTCTCAAGTTTTATACTAAAATGGGAATTATAGTGCGGTCAAAATCAGAAGTAATTATTGCGACAGCCTTGTATGATAATAATATAAAGTTTGAGTACGAGAAGGCGATTAAAATCTCAGATGTTATTTATTATCCCGATTTTACGGTTGAGAAGAAAAATGGCGACATAATTCTGTGGGAGCATCTTGGCTTGATAGACAATCCTGATTATCGAAATAAAGCTTATCGAAAGATATTGAAATATAACGAAAATGGATATTATCAGGGAAAAAATCTTATATTGACATATGAAACAGCAGAAAGTCCATTGGATCCAATGGATGTAGAACATGAAATAGAAAAAATGTGCAGGTGATAAAATGCTCAAAAAATTACGTAGAAAATTTATAGCCATAGCAATGTTATGAGTTTTAATTGTTCTTATTGCAATTGTAGGCACGATAAACATCGCAAACTATATAAGTACGAATGAAGCACTGGATGCGCGTCTTAAGCTGATTGCCGGAAACGGAGGAACATTCCAGGATCTTTTAGAACAGAAAACACAAACACAGACACATTCGGCAATACAGCAGATGAAAGTACAAATAAAGGGACTCACACGCTCAAAGAGCCACCATCCGGCAGAACAGATGTACAGCCACCGGAGGATATGAATTTATAATCGTATTGTAGATTAAAAATATTTTTTACATGCATTTTACACACTAATGATTTTGCATTTTACATTTCTCCATTACTATATCAGTTGTAACAAACAAAGAAACAAATTCAAGAAAGTAATGAAAGAGGAAATTAAAATGAAAAATCGTATGAAAAAACTTTTAGTTTTAGCAACTGCTGCAACAATGATGACAGCAGCATTTACAGGATGTGGCTCAAGCTCAGACGGAGCAGACAACAATGCAGATACAAGCGCAGATAAGAGCGCAGATGAAGGTACATCAAATGAGAACTTAAGCGGTTCACTTTCACTTGCAGGAAGTACTTCAATGGAGAAGCTTTGCGAGGCGCTCAAGGAGTCATTCATGGAGAAAAACCCTGGAGTAACAGTAACAGTAGAGTATACAGGCTCTGGTTCAGGAATCGAGTCAGTAACAGCAGGAAGCGTAGATATCGGAGATTCATCAAGAGCACTTACAGATGATGAGAAAGCAAACGGCGTTGAGGAAAACATCGTAGCAATCGACGGAATTGCAGTAATCACAGACAATGACAACTCAGTAACAGAGCTTACATCAGATGACTTAAAGAAAATCTACACAGGTGAGATTTCAAACTGGAAAGACCTTGGTGGAAAAGATGAGGCAATCGTAGCAATCGGCCGTGAGGCAGCTTCAGGTACAAGAGGAGCCTTCGAGGAGCTTCTTGATGTAAAGGATCAGTGCAAATATGCACAGGAGCTTGACTCAACAGGAGCAGTTCTTGCAAAGGTAGGCTCAACACCGGGAGCAATCGGATATGTTTCACTTGACGTGCTTGATGATACAGTAACAGCAATGAAAATTGACGGAGTAGAGGCAACAGAGGAAAACATTGTAGCAGGCAAATATCTCCTTTCTCGTCCATTTGTAATGGCTACAAAGGGCAAGATTGACGAGCAGAACGATATTGTTAAAGCTTGGTTTGACTATGTAAACTCTGATGAGGGACAGGCAGTTATCAAGAAGGTGGGCCTTATCCTCCCTCAGTAGAAATTATCGGGCATATTAATGATACGAAATACGGACCTCGCTAGTATGTATAAGTATAAAAATAATACAAAATACAGACATCGATACGAGACATCGCTAGTAAGTATAAGTATAAAAATAATACGAAATACAGACATCGATATTAGACATCAGTATTAATACATATCGACAAGATACAGGGTTTCCTCAGGAAATGGCAGGTTTCCTGGGGAACTTTTTGAAACAAGGAGTATCAAATGAAACATAAATCCATAGTAGAGAATGTTGCCAAAATAATATTCACGGTATGTGCGGTTGTGGCAATATTCGCAGTATTATCAATAACAATTTATATGTTCCTTAAAGGCGCACCGGCATTTTTCAAGGTCGGAGTGTTAAACCTCTTATTCGGAACAAAATGGGCGCCGACAGCGGCAGACCCAAGCTACGGAATATTGTACATAATCCTCACATCCATTATAGGAACAGCAGTATCTATACTCATAGGAGTACCGATTGCTCTTCTTACGGCAGTATTTCTAACTGAGGTGTCAAACAAAAAGCTCTCAGCGGTAGTACAGCCGGCAGTAGAGCTGCTTGCAGCCATTCCATCAGTAATCTATGGACTTTTGGGACTTATGATACTTAATCCGGTATTATACAAGCTGGAGAAACATATTTTTGCAAACTCAGCAACACATCAATTTACCGGCGGATCAAATCTGCTTGCAGCAATCATAGTGCTTGCAATCATGATTCTTCCTACGGTAATCAACATGAGCGTATCATCAATACAGGCAGTACCGCAGCAGATGAGAGCGGCATCACTTGCTCTTGGAGCAACAAAGATACAGACAATATTTAAAGTGACGGTTCCTGCAGCAAAGTCAGGAATCATGACAGGAATTGTGCTCGGAATAGGTCGTGCGCTCGGAGAAGCGATGGCCATCAACATGGTAGCCGGTGGAACGGTAAGCTTTCCACTTCCGTTCAACTCAGTGCGTTTCCTTACTACACAGCTCGTCAGCGAGATGGGATACGCCAGCGGACTTCACAGACAGGTGCTTTTCTCAGTAGGTCTTGTGCTTTTTGTGTTTATCATGATAATCAACCTCACCCTTATGAAACTCAAAAAGAAAGGAGCTGTGGAAAATGACTAGTATAAATGGAAAACGCCGCAGAATAGGCGATGATGTAGTATACTTTTTCATATATCTGTGCGCAGCATTATCTGTAGTGCTGCTTGCAGGAATCATCATATATGTATTTGTCAGGGGAATTGGCCAGGTAAACTGGCAGTTTCTGACCAGCGAGACATCCGTCTTAAGAGGCACTGTCGGAATAGCGGGAAACCTGCTCAATACACTTTACATCATAATTATCACCATGCTCATAGCAACTCCCGTAGGAGTGGGAGCAGCCGTGTACTTGAATGAGTATGCAAAGCCGGGTAAGCTCGTATCCACAATAGAGTTTGCCACAGAGACACTTGCAGGAATACCGTCAATCATCTTTGGCCTCTTCGGAATGATGTTTTTCGGACAGACAATAGGCTTTGGCTACAGTATCCTGACAGGCTCACTGACACTGACACTCATGGTGCTGCCTCTCATCACAAGAAATACACAGGAGGCGCTTAAAACTGTACCGGACAGCTACAGACACGGAGCAGTCGGACTTGGAGCCGGAAAATGGCACACCATCCGCACCATCCTGTTGCCATCAGCCATGCCGGGAATCATCACAGGTGTTATCCTTGCAATCGGCCGAATAGTAGGTGAGTCAGCAGCACTCCTCTTTACAGCAGGAAGTGCAGGAATGCTTCCAAAGGTTGCCAGCGGTTATTTCTCAAAGATAATGCAGTCAGGTGGAACACTTACCATCAAGCTCTACCTTGCAGCGACAAGTGAAGGAAAATTCGACCAGGCATTTGGAATTGCGGTTGTGCTTCTCGTAATCGTATTCTTAATCAACATCCTGACAAAGGTGCTGGCAAAGAAATTCCAGGCGAAGTAAACAAATCAACCGGTTATTATAATGATATGAGGGCCAAAATGTATTTTACCCCTTTAATCATAATAATAAATTAACGAATATAGTAAATAACAAATATAATGAACTAACTAAGAAAAGAAGCTTCGATTTGATATCAGTAAATCGGAGCTTCTTTTTAGTTTCTTTTTTGATTACTTTTCGATTTCGCTCAAAAATCGTTTTGAGTTTCATTAAGATTATTTCTTAAACAAATCTTAATATGTTACATAATTGGATTTTAATGTTACAATTGATACAATAAGATCAACATAAAACTTCCGGAGGCAATTATGTATAAAGTATTAGTATGTGATGATGAGAAAGACATTGTATCAGCAATCAGCATTTATTTGACCAGCGATGGCTACGAGGTAATCCCGGCGCGAAACGGGCTGGAGGCGCTCGATATAGTAAAACACAATGATGTGCATCTTGTCCTGATGGATATCATGATGCCTGTCATGGACGGCATAGAGGCGATGGTGGAAATCAGAAAAATCTCTAATGTGCCGGTCATACTGCTCACTGCCAAAAGTGAGGACACTGACAAGGTACTTGGGCTCACGGTCGGAGCAGACGACTATGTGACGAAACCGTTTAACCCGGTAGAGCTGCAGGCAAGGGTGAAGTCGCAGATCAGGAGATACATGCTTCTTGGCGCAGGCAATACAAGCGCAGGAAAGCTGGTAATCGGCGGCATTGAGCTGGATGACAAATCAAAGACAGTGACAGTTGATGGCGAGGCAGCAAATCTCACACGTACAGAGTACGATATTTTGAAGCTTCTCATGGAGCATCCGGGCGAGGTGTATTCGCCGAATCAGATATATGCAAAGGTCTGGAAGGATGAGCCATACGGGACAGAAAACACGGTGGCGGTACATATCCGTCATCTCAGAGAAAAAGTAGAGATAAATCCGGCTGAGCCAAGGTACTTAAAGGTCATCTGGGGTCGCGGATACAAAATTGACGCTGAATAGGTGCATGCTTGATAAAGTTTGTCAAGTGAAGCACTATAAAATGGAAGGTGAATGATATGAAAAAAATATCAAGAAATCTGTGGCTTAAGCTGGCGGCATTTATAGTATGCTCGGTCATGGCGGCAGGGCTTGTTGTAACAACGTTAGTTGCAGTGTATACAAACAATTATGAAAGTACAGCACAGCTAAGGGATGAAATTCATGCGAATATTGCAGGAGCCTATAGCAGACAGATGGTGTACAATTATGAATCCGGTGATGACAATGCATTTTCGCAGATGATGGACGATACCAATCTGCAGGCCGCAGTGGTAAAGAGTAATGAAACATCAGAGGACAAGGTAGATGTAAAATCTGATGCAGCAAAGGTGTATTCAAGTGTGGATGAAATATCAAATCCGGATTATATTTTTAGCTACAAGGCAAAGAATTTAAAGTGGAACAGGCTATCATATCTGTGGGATGCAATGAGCGGCAGCTATGAAGAGTCAGACGATGCATCAAACAGTATGAACAGTGAGAGAATCAGCTCAATCATGTATTCCAAGACAAATGGGCTCTTTTATCTGTGCCTGAATGATGGTACCGCTTATGTCATTCCAAAGGTGAGGGTGATGACAGGCTCTAACGATAACAGCTCGCTTGGCTTATATAAGGCAGTTGAGAAAACCGATGAGAATGGAAATAATTACTTTGCCTACGAGGAGATGTTTACAGGCCAGTCACTCGATATTACAGGCTTTGCCGAGTGGAAAAATGTAAAGTGCTATGATGAAAAAGGAAGTCATATAAAGTGTGGCATGAATCTGAGTGATGACGGCGATTCGCGCTTTGATAGTGACGGCTCTTACTACGATTATGATGAGGATATTTATTATGACAGCTACGAAATCATAAAAGTGGTGGAGCAGGTGAATGAGAGCTATGAGCTTTTACCGGATACCTTTAATATATCGGATACCGGAATTGTGTACTATCCATACACCCAAACGGAAGATAAGCCTGAGTACTATTATGTGTATGCAAAGCTTCCGCAGCAGCTTCAGGAAAAGGGCGATTACTTCAATCAGGCAGACAGCTTACTTGACGTCATGGAATTTACAGAGGCTCATTTGAGTGTATTGTTTGTCATATTTATACTTGGTTTTGTGATTACAGCGGGGTATCTGCTGACAGTTGCCGGAAAACGTGAGAATTCGGAAGAAATTAAATTACGATTATATGACAGGCTGCCGTATGAGGTGATGCTTGGAGTGACAATGTTTGCAGACTTTATGGTATTTCCGGCAGGCTTTTTGCTTATAAAGCAGCTTCCGGTGGTGGCACTCATTTGTCTGGCGGCAACCATGGTTTCGCTTGAAGCAATCCTGTCAACATACGTAAGAATCAGGGCACATGAGTTCTGGAAGCATACACTGTGCTACTATGTTGTTAGATTTTTCTTAAAGCCTGTCAAAAAGCTATGCAGGATGGTATTTGCCCCAATCAGATACGGCTTTTCTTGGATAGAAAGAAATGTACCGCTGTTTCTGATCAGTATTCTGGCATTCGGTTTTATATGTCTGCTTGAGCTTATAGGCTTTGGCATGGAGCTTATAGGCTTTGTCTTCATTGTAAAGCTTATAGAGCTTGCGCTGCTTATCGCATTTATCATGCAGTATGACAGGATAAGATGCGCCGCAAAGGCAATAGCAAACGGTGATTTTTCACAGCCGGTTGATACGTCAAAACTCATGCTGTTTTTCAGAAAGCATGGAGAGGATTTGAACAATGTGAGCAATGGAATAGAGGCGGCGGTCTCTGAAAAAATGAAGAGCGAGCGCTTCAGGACGGAGCTCATCACAAATGTGTCGCATGATATCAAGACACCGCTCACCTCCATTATCAATTATGTGGACCTGTTGCAGAAGGAGGACATAGATAACGAGAAGGTACGCGAATATCTTGACGTTCTCGACAGACAGTCATCACGTCTGAAAAAATTAATTCAGGATTTACTCGAAGCGTCAAAGGCATCTACCGGCAGCATAAATGTAGAACTTGAGGAACTGGATGCGGCTGTTATGCTGTCACAGGTAGCCGGAGAATACAAAGAAAAATTCGAGAAAAATAATCTTGATTTAATCATTAAAAATGACGTTACGCCTGTCATGATTCAGGCAGATGGACGACATCTGTGGAGAGTGTTTGATAATCTGATGAACAACATCAACAAATATGCTCAGCCGGGTACGAGAGTGTACATTGACATCATTCCAAAGGACAGCGGAGCCATCATAACCTTCAAGAATGTATCAGCTACACCGCTTAATATTTCAAGCGATGAGCTTAAGGAGCGTTTTGTCAGAGGAGACAGCTCGCGAAATACCGAGGGCAGTGGACTTGGACTGTCTATTGCAGAAAGTCTCATGAAGCTTATGAATGGTACTTTGGAGCTGACTGTGGACGGTGATCTGTTTAAGGTGACTTTGGAGTTTTAGGCTTTTTAAAACTATATTATATATTGAACTTATACGACATAAGAAACAACAAAAGCCGGGGCAGATGCCCCGGCCTTTACACGCAAACATTTCAATTGTGTAAGCGTAATATTATTATGTTTTACATCTGTACTCTATATCACATGTTTCATATTAGATGTGTAATATCACATATAGCCATTCAATAATATAGATGTGATTTAATTTCCCGATATCATCTCCAAAAACCTCTCATGAATCCGTGTATCATCATCAAGCTCCGGATGGAAAGCCAGCCCAATCTGGTTCTTATACTGTACACCGACAATTTTGCCGTCATACTCTGCGAGTACACGCACATCATTCTTTGCTGAAGCATCAATAGCTTCCACGTAAGGCGCCCTGATAAATGTCATGGTAAAGTCAAAGCTATTGTCGAACCTTGCTGTAGCCTCAAAGCTTCCAAGCTGTCTGCCGTAGGCATTTCTTTTAACAGTGACAGGCAAAGTGCCGAAATATACGTTGTCATCGTTGCTGATATGTGAAGCTAAAAGGATAAGACCGGCGCAGGTTGCAAGCACCGGAAGTCCGTTTGCGATTCTTCCCTTAAGCTCATCAAACATATCAAGCTCACGTAGCAGCTTGCCCTGCACAGTGCTCTCACCGCCCGGCAGCACGAGTCCGTCTATATCACAGATATCTGATTTTTTGCGCAGCTCAACACACTCACAGCCTAAAGATTCAAGCATGCGCTTGTGCTCAATAAACGCTCCCTGAACGGCTAAAACACCAATCTTAAGTCCTGATTTCATTTTATTTGCCTCTTTCCTCCATGATGATTTTAATCTCGTTCTCGTTGATTCCGACCATAGCCTCACCGAGATCCTCAGAAAGCTCTGCGATGAGCTTTGCATCAGTAAAGTTTGTCACAGCCTTTACGATAGCGGCAGCTCTCTTGGCAGGATCGCCTGATTTGAAGATACCTGAACCGACGAACACACCCTCAGCACCGAGCTGCATCATAAGAGCCGCATCAGCCGGAGTAGCCACACCGCCTGCCGCAAAGTTTACAACCGGAAGCTTGCCGTTGTCATGAACGAATTTGACCAGCTCGAAAGGTACCTGAAGATTTTTAGCTGCCTCGAAAAGCTCATCCTCACGCATGGAAGTAAGCTTTGCAATCTCAGAATTCATCTTTCTCATATGTCTGACAGCCTGCACGATATCACCTGTACCGGGCTCACCCTTTGTACGGATCATGGAAGCTCCCTCGTTGATACGGCGGAGAGCCTCACCGAGATCTCTTGCACCACATACGAAAGGGACCTTGAAATCTCTCTTATTGATATGGTACACATCATCAGCAGGTGAAAGCACCTCAGACTCATCAATGTAGTCAATCTCGATAGCCTCGAGCACCTGAGCCTCCACGAAGTGACCTATACGGCACTTTGCCATGACAGGGATGCTGACAGCCTCCTGAATGCCCTTAATCATCTTAGGGTCGCTCATTCTTGAAACACCGCCTGCGGCTCTGATATCAGCAGGGATTCTCTCAAGCGCCATGACAGCACATGCACCGGCAGCCTCGGCAATCCTGGCCTGCTCCGGAGTCGTGACATCCATGATGACACCGCCCTTGAGCATCTGTGCAAGTCCTTTGTTGAGTTCGTATTGAGTATTCTTATTGTTTTCCATTTGTTAAATCTCCTTTTGTTTTTTGCATCAATTTATATGATATGAGGTTCAAAAGGTATTTTGCCCCTTTAATCATTTATATGATGGAAGTAGTCAGATGTAAGCAAATATGTTTAGGTGGCGCAGGCGGCGTGTACATTCTAGTGAGAGCGCATAGCGGAGCTGCTTAGGTACTGTTGAATTATGCCCAAGAGAACCAGAAATGCACCGGCATGGAAGCCGGGGCAAGGAGCTATTGAGCCATGGAGGGCGAGTAGCGACGGTTTCGTCTGGCATAGAAAAACTATAAGGCATAATTCTTACAGTATCTTGGCAGCAAAGCGTAGCGAACACGAGAGTGTATACGCCGCCTGCGCCGCCGGGCTGCATTTGCTCACACCAGCCATATATCATGGTTGCAATAATACGCTACATCTGGTAATATTAAAATATTCAAAATAAGGAAAATAAAAATGCCAGAAAGCGGTGAATCAAATGCTGACCTACGACCTCACAAAAACAGACGGACCACTCTACAAATGCCTGTATGAGTGCATCAAAAACGATATATCACAGGGAAAATTAAGCTCAGGGGAGAAAATGCCATCAAAACGTACCCTCGCAAAGAATCTGGGGGTTAGTACCATTACGGTTGAAAATGCATATGACCAGTTGATAGGCGAGGGCTATATGTTTGCAAGGCCCAAGAGGGGCTATTTCATAGCCGATGTGTCAGATATCAGGGTAATCAAGGCACCGGTGCAGAAGGAGCTTAGCATAAAGCTGCCGCCTGAGCAGGATGAAAGTATATTTGACTTCTCATCAAACAGGACAGACTCGGGGAACTTTCCGTTTTCCATATGGGCAAAGCTCATGCGAGAGACGATTTCCCTTAGGGAGCAGGAGCTTTTGTCGGTGTCGCCGTGTGGCGGAGTGAGAGAGCTTCGGGAAGCGATAGCAAGCCATCTGTCGTCGTTTCGCGGCATGAATGTGGACCCGGACCAGATAATAGTCGGAGCGGGAACAGAGTATCTGTACGGACTGCTTGTGAAGCTTTTGGGTACGGACAAGGTATACTGCGTGGAGGATCCGGGCTATAAGAAAATCAGCCAGATATACGAGTGCAACAATGCAAAATGCCTGCCGGTGCAGATGGATGAGCAGGGCATCAGCGTGGAGCTTATAAAGAAAGCGAACGCGCAGATAGCACATATCAGCCCGACACACCATTTCCCGACAGGAATCACGATGCCTGTGAACCGCCGCTATGAGCTTTTGGCATGGGCCAACGAGAGCAGCGACAGATACATCATAGAGGATGATTATGACAGTGAGTTTCGCATGAACGGACACCCGATACCGCCCATCCTCTCGATAGACGCGTGTGAAAAGGTCATCTATATAAATACATTTTCAAAGTCTCTCACATCCACCATCCGAATCAGCTACATGGTGCTGCCGGAGCATCTGGCAAATGAGTTTTACAGGAGGCTTTCATTTTACTCATGTACGGTATCCACCTTCGAGCAGTACACGCTGGCACGATTTATCAGCGAGGGCTATTTTGAAAAGCACATAAACAGGATGAGACTGCACTACGGCAGAAAGCGCCAGAGCGTGCTTTCGTCCATAAGAGGCTGCTTCACTGAAAAGGAATGCAGGGTGATAGAAAATGACTCCGGACTGCATTTTATCATACAGTTTGACACGAACCTTCCGGACAAAACAGTTGAAGAGCTGCTATTGAAAAAAGGTATAAAGCTTCAGGCGATTACCCACTTCAACCTGATCAAGCCAAAGGAGGACAGGCATCAGTTTATTATCAATTACTCAAATATTGATGCAGACAGGATAATGGATGAGCTTTTAATTATTAAAGATACAATACTTTAACTAGACAGTACTTTAATAAAGCCGACTATAAAGCATATAAATAGTGTATACAAATAATAAATACAAACAGTGCGAATAATTTATGTGTGTAAAAATTTGACATAGATTTTACATATATCTGATAGAGCATTTTACAAAGCATCCATATAATGTATTCTCGAAGACAAGAAATTTATTACATGTTGCAGGAGATACAAATGGAGAAAAAAATCAAAATTCAGGTTCGCGACCTGAATCTGTATTATGGCCAGAATCATGCACTGCATGGTGTCAATATGGACATAAAAGAAAACAGCGTGACAGCGCTGATCGGACCGTCAGGATGTGGTAAGTCTACATTTTTAAAGTGTATCAACAGAATGAATGATCTGGTTGACAACGTCAGAATCGAGGGAAGCATAGAGATAGATGGTGAGAATATATATGCACCATCAGTCGATACAACAGTACTTCGCAAAAAGGTCGGCATGGTTTTCCAGCAGCCAAATCCGTTCCCAATGAGCATATATGACAATATCGCATATGGCCCGAGAGTGCATGGCATCAAGGATAAAAAAATACTCGACCAGATAGTTGAGGAAAGTCTTCAGGGGGCTGCGATATTCAATGAAGTTAAAGATAGATTAAAGAAATCTGCTATGGGACTTTCTGGTGGACAGCAGCAGAGACTGTGTATTGCGAGAGCGCTTGCCGTACAGCCGGAGGTGCTTTTGATGGATGAGCCTACATCAGCGCTCGACCCTATCTCTACTTCAAAGATAGAGGAGCTCATGGAGGATTTAAAGAAAAAGTACACGGTTGTAGTTGTAACACATAACATGCAGCAGGCAGTGCGTGTGTCAGACGATACAGCCTTCTTCCTTGTGGGAGATATGGTTGAGTTTGGTGACACAAAGACAATTTTCTCATATCCACAGGACAAGAGAACAGAGGATTACATCACAGGGAGGTTTGGTTAATGAGATCGAAATTCGACGAGCAGCTTAAGAAGCTGAATGAAGAAATGATGCACATGGGAAGCATGATTGAGGAGTCAATCCAGAAAGCAATCGAGGCATTTATACATCAGGATGCCGATAGCGCCAAAGACATCATGGAGGGCGATTCGGAGATAGACAGAGAGCAGAAAAAGATAGAGAGCCTGTGCTTTAATCTGCTCATGCAGCAGCAGCCTGTAGCAAGAGACCTTAGAACAATTTCTGCAGCGATGAAGATGGTTACTGATATGGAGCGTATAGGAGACCACGCAGCCGATATCAGCGAGATGACCATTTTGATGAGCAGTGACAAGCCATACAGGGTCAATATAGAGCATGTCAAGAGCATGGCTTCAGAGACAATGCTTATGCTTATCAGAGCAATCGAGGCATATGTTGAGAAGAACAATGACAAGGCTCACATAGTGATGAAGCAGGATGATGTGGTTGATGATCTTTTTGATAAGGTAAAGGCTGAGCTTATTGATTTCATCAGGGAGCATCCGGAGGATGGTGAGCAGGCAGAGGATCTTCTCATGGTTGCAAAATACTTCGAGCGTATCGGAGACCATGCGACAAATATTGCTGAGTGGGTTGAGTTTGCGCTTGATGACAAGGTTCGCAAATCATGATTTAATCTTTATGCTGAAAAATTAAATCATAGTTATATACAGACAAAATTGATACAGACGATGGATTTTACATAAATTTTACATAAAACCATCGTCTGTTTTACATTAGTAATGTATAATCGAAAGTAAAAAGCAGGTAAAAACTTTACATAAGATTTTTTGAAATGGAGAAAGCTATGGCACTTATTTATATTGTAGAGGACGATGAGAGCATACGTGAGATAGAGACTATTGCTTTAAAAAACAGTAATTACATCGTCAGTGCATTTGAAAACGCAAAGGAATTTTACAAGAAGCTGGATGAACTCGTACCGGACCTTATACTGCTTGATGTGATGCTTCCGGATGAGAGCGGCTACGATATCGTGAGAAAGCTCAGAAAACGTCCGGCCACACAGGATATTCCTATTATAATGGTCACAGCCAAGACAACAGAGATGGATATGATAAAAGGGTTTGACGGAGGCGCAGATGATTACATCAAAAAGCCTTTCTCAATCATGGAGCTTATCACAAGAGTAAAGGCACTGCTTAGGAGAACAGCGAAGGAGGAGCCGAAGCTTTTAAAGCTGGATGATCTGGTGATTGACCATGAGCGCCATGTGGTTACAGTGAACAATGAGCCGGTTGACCTTACATACAAGGAGTACGAGCTTTTAAGGCTTCTGATGGGCAGTCAGGGAATAGTCATGACCAGGGAGGTCATCATGAGAAGCGTCTGGGATACTGACTTTGAGGGCGAGACACGTACAGTGGACATGCACATAAAGACACTCCGCCATAAGCTGGGTGACTATGGCAGCAGGATAAAGACAGTCAGAAATGTGGGCTATGTTATAGAATAATAGCTGTTATAATGATTTCTAATATACATAAGCGGAGCGTACAGCATGAAAAAGAAGATTAATTACTATCTGGTAGCAACAGCACTTTTTGTAGCGATTGCCACTATGGTTTCCATGACAGTAATCAACTATTACCTCTTTCAGAAGCAGGTAAAGGAAGACCTGCAGGTCATGGCAGAGACAATAGAAAGCACCGGAATACTAAAACAGAATATAAATGAAATTCCGCAGATTGACGTGGAGGGTATTCGTGTCACCTGGATTGACAAGGACGGCACAGTGCTGTATGACAATCAAAATAATGTGAAAAAACTTGAAAATCATGGCAATAGACCGGAAGTTGAATCAGCATTTGATAAAGGTACGGGAGACAGCGTGAGAACATCAGCCACCATGAACAGCAATACCTTCTATCATGCCATAAAGCTCAATGATGGAACGGTACTGCGTGTCTCTATTGCAGCAAGAAGTATCTGGAACATGTTTGCAAGCAGTATACCTGCCATGCTTATAGTGACGGTTATAATAGTAGGAATATGTGTGGTTCTCGCAAAGAGCCTGACCAGAAAGCTCATGAAGCCAATCGAGACACTCGCAGGCAACCTGGAGCAGGCCTCTGTCATCCAGAAAAAGACAGAGTACAAGGAACTCGTGCCGTTCATGAATGCGATAAGGATACAGCATGAGGGCGTGCTTGCCGCGGCAAAGAGCAGACAGGACTTCACAGCCAATGTGTCACACGAGCTAAAGACTCCGCTCACAGCCATCTCCGGCTACGCAGAGCTCATAGAAAACGGCATGGTCGAAAAGGAGCAGCAGATTCATTTTGCCACTGAAATCAGAAGAAATGCACAGCGCCTGCTTTCCTTGATCAATGATATCATAAAGCTCTCGGAGCTTGATTCCAGCGAGGCGCAGCAGGACTTTGAGCAGCTTGATCTGTACGGTCTGGTCAAGGACTGCATGGAAAATCTACAGGTGAATGCCGAGCAGAGAAAAGTAGCACTTAATTTTGACGGCACCGACTGTATGGTACGAGGCAACAGGCAGCTTCTCACGGAGCTCGTTGAGAATCTCTGCCAGAATGCTATCCGCTACAACAATGAGGGCGGCACCGTAAATGTGACGGTACACAAGCTAGGTGGCAAGACCGTTCTCACGGTCGAGGACAACGGCATAGGCATCCCAAAGGATCAGCAGGAGCGCGTCTTTGAGCGCTTCTACAGAGTGGACAAGAGCCGCTCGAAGGAGACCGGCGGCACAGGCCTTGGGCTTGCGATAGTAAAGCATATAGTGGAGCTGCATGATGCAGGGCTTACGCTCGACAGTGAGGTGGGGCGTGGCACAACAATAAAGGTGGAGTTTTAGCTCCGCCTTTTTACGTCTCCTGCGCCATACCGGGCACACAAGCTCTTGCAAAATCGTGGCGCAGTGTTTATAATAATTTGTTAGCAGCGAAAACAAGGCAAAGCCAGGAGGAACAGCCATGTATCAGGAAATATCAAAATTACTTATGTACGGAGATTTATCTCAGGATGAGATACTTTATAAATTGGGCCAGCTCTTTGAGCAGTTTGAGGTGGGCGAGTACAACAAGACAGAGCTTGTGCGCGACATCAATACACAGGTCAAGAGAATCCTAAAGGTAGCGACAGACTATGGTTTTGATGACAATCTGTGGCACAACTATCTCACTTTCTTCCTTATGATGAGCGAGAATCCGTTTTCCATCACCTGTGAGAAGGTCGGAGCCAGCGATGGCAGCGTAAATGGGCTTGTGGCAAACGATTTCAGAATTTTTAAGAAGCTTTTTGATTATGATTTCAAGCCAATCGAGTCAGCACTCGGAATCGACTGCTTCACACAGATCAGCAATTATAAGGCCATTGTGAAAAAGGACCTTATGTACAATCACAATGTCAGCGAGAAAGTAAGGGCGCTGAGCAAGAAGCTTGAGGCAGCTAAGGATGAGCAGGAGTTCTTTGATGTGGTAACAGGCTTTTACAAGGCATACGGAGTCGGCATGTTTGGTCTCAACAAGGCATTCAGGATTGAGGAGCATCTGGACGGGGGCTTTTCTTTCATGCCAATCAACAATATGGATGCGGTCATGCTCGATGATCTGATCGGCTATGAAATCCAGAAGAAAAAGCTCACAGACAATACAGAAGCGTTTGTACAGGGCAAAAAGGCCAACAATGTGCTGCTTTTCGGAGACAGCGGAACCGGAAAATCAACAAGCATCAAGGCCATTGTCAATCAGTATTATGATGACGGACTGCGCATGATTGAGATATACAAGCATCAGTTTAAATATCTGTCAAAGATTATCGCAGCAATCAAAAACAGAAACTACAGATTTATCATATATATGGATGACCTCTCATTCGAGGAGCATGAGATTGAGTACAAGTTCCTAAAGGCAGTTATCGAGGGCGGCGTGGAGACAAAGCCTGACAACATACTGATTTATGCAACCTCTAACCGCCGTCACCTGATCAAGGAGACATGGAATGACCGCAATGACCAGGACAACAGCAATGACAAGCATCACTCAGATACAGTTGAGGAGAAGCTGTCACTTGTAAACCGTTTTGGTGTGACAATCAGCTACTCAAAGCCATCGCAGAAGGAGTTCTTCAACATCGTAACAGAGCTTGCGAGAAAGAGCGGCTGCACACTTTCAGACGAGGAGCTGTGCAGGGAGGCAAACAAGTGGGAACTCAGCCACGGTGGTATTTCAGGACGTACTGCAACACAGTTTGTCAACTACATTATGGCTAGCAATTAAGCAGCAGGCATAAGCATGAAAGGATAGTATATGCTCTACCAGATAAGTAATGGCGCTGTCGCATTTGGCGACGACGTCATTTTGCATAGTATAGATTTTGAAATCAGAAACACAGAAAAGATAGCGATAGTCGGCAGAAACGGCTGTGGCAAGACAACACTTTTAAAGCTCATTTCAGGCGAGGTTGAGATGGAAAAGCTCGACAGCGATGAGAGCGCCTTTATTGCAAAGGCAGGAAATCCGGAGATAGGGTATCTGAAGCAGATTGCGTTTGATGATCCTGATGTGACACTCGAGCAGGAGGTGCGTAAATGCTTCGTGAAAATGGACGAGCGAAAGGCAGAGCTTGCGCGCGCGGCGGCAGAGCTCGAGCATGATTATTCCGATGAAAAGGTAGCCAGATATACCGCGATGGAGGAGGCCTTCAAGGATGATGGCGGCTACTATTATGAGAAGGAATATGAGGTCATGATCCGCAAGTTCGGCTTCTCAGATGATGAGCGTAAAAAGCCAATCCGTGACTTTTCCGGAGGGCAGCAGACCAAGATAGCATTCATAAAGCTGCTTTTGTCAAAGCCTGACATACTGCTTTTGGACGAGCCGACCAACCACCTCGATGTCACGACGATTGAGTGGCTTGAGGGCTATCTGAAGTCGTACCCGAAGGCAGTGGTTGTCGTATCCCATGACCGTATGTTTCTCGACAATGTGGTAGATGTGGTATACGAGATAGAGTACGGCACAGCAAGGCGCTATCCGGGCAATTATACCAATTTTATCGCCCGCAAAAAGGAAAACTACGACAAGCAGATGAAGGATCACATCGCCCAGCAGAAGGAGATAGAGCGTTTGCAGCGTATGGTTACGCGCTTCAAGGGCAAGCCGACCAAGACATCCATGGCGCAGTCAAAGCAGAAGGCTATCGACCGCATGGTGATTATCGAGGCGCCGGACAAGTACGACAACAAGACCTTCCATGCCAATTTCCAGCCCGAAAAGGAGACCGGAAACGATGTGCTTTATACATCAGAGCTTGCAATCGGCTATGACCATCCGCTCTCCGTAGTGTCGCTTGATTTGAAAAGAGGCGAAAAGCTTGGCATACTCGGCGGAAACGGACTTGGAAAATCGACATTTTTAAAGACTATCGTGGGTAAGATCCCTGCGCTTTCAGGCGAGTACCGCTTTGGAACCAACGTGCAGATAGGATATTTCGACCAGCAGATGGCCATGTATACAAGCAACAAGACTGTGCTCGATGATTTTTGGGATGAGTATCCGAATCTCACGGAAACCGAGGCCAGAAATGCACTCGGAGCCTTCCTTTTTTCAGGGGATGACGTGTTCAAGAACGTAAATATGCTCTCAGGAGGAGAAAAAGTCAGACTGGCGCTTTGCAAGATTTTAAAGACCAGACCGAACGTGCTCGTGCTCGATGAGCCAACTAACCATATGGATATCGTAGGCAAGGAAACGCTGGAGAGCATGCTTAAGGACTACAAGGGCACACTGATTTTTGTATCACACGACAGATATTTTGTGAAAAAGGTAGCCACACAGCTGCTTGTGTTCGAGGATGGCACGACCAATCTCTATCAGTTTGGCTATGAGCAGTATCAGGAAAAGCTCGATCGTGAGGCTGAGGAAAGCAAAAATGTATACAGAGGCAATGCAATATTTGGCGGCGCGATAAGCCAGAACGGCAGCAGTCAGACAGGCAGTGATGTAAAACGGAGCACGTCACAAACCGGTGCAGCAGGTAATGTGGGCGAAAGCACCAATGCAAATAGCGCATCCCAGGCAGGCGGAATGGCTGTCTCATCAACCGGCAAGGCATACTACAACCCGGGCAAGGAGCGCTCAAAGATACAAAAAAAGGTCAAAAAGGCCGAGGAGGACCTGGCGGTCAAGGAAGCAAAGCTCGATGAGCTCAAGGCTGAGCTCATGAAGCCGGAGTATCAGTCAAGCTACTCAAAGCTCACGGAAATCCAAAACGAGATAGACGCTCTCGAGGAAGAAATCCTTATTGATATGGAGGCGTGGGAGGAGCTTTCCTCTCAGCTTGAGGCACTGGGATAGGTTAGATGCGCTGTGGTAGCTTAGAAACGTTGTGATAGCTTAGATGTGCTGTTGTAGTTGAGAAATGTTGCGATAGTGTATAAAAAATCACTCGACTTGATGCTTTTTATTCTGATGAAATCCCTAATCATAGCGAAATCAAGCGATTTCGCGAAAAACCGTAAATAAACCCTTGATTATTTATATAAATTGCATAAAAATGATTGATGAAAACGAAATTTATGGTATAATATTTACATGATACAGACAACGTATCAAATAAACGATAAAGGGGTTGGACATCATGAGAATAACAATTTCAGGAAAAAACATCGAATTAACAGAGGGGCTTAAGCAGGCAGTAGAGGAGAAGCTGTCAAAGCTGGAGAAGTTTTTTAAACCGGACACAGACGTATACGTTACACTCAGCGTAGAAAAGGATAGACAGAAAATCGAGGTTACTATCCCGGCAAAGGGACATGTTATCCGTTCAGAGCAGGTCAGCAATGATATGTACGTATCAATTGACCTCGTAGAGGAAGTAATCGAGAGACAGCTTCGCAAATACAGAACCAAGATTTCCGCAAAGAAGTATGCACCGGCGATATTCCAGGATGATTTCGTGGAGGCAGACGATGCAGAGGACGAGGAAATCAAGATTGTCCGTACAAAGAGATTTGGTATGAAGCCTATGTATCCTGAGGATGCATGCATCCAGATGGAGCTCTCAGGCCACGATTTCTTCGTATTCAGAAATGCAGAGAATGACGAAGTAAATGTAGTCTACAAGAGAAAAGGACATACATACGGACTTATCGAACCGGAATGTTAGACTCTTGTTTTTCATCATAATTTAACCTTTCTTTCATCTAAAACCGGCAGCCGTTGGCTACCGGTTTTTATGTCTGTTGTGCGCCTAGCGGCGCACGTTTCTAACGGGTTAAAGTCCCGAATCCGCCCG